>CETN01011181.1_pt1 | contig 21243 bp, 32 predicted proteins | sample 531301 | NCBI WGS metagenome assembly CETN01 (sample SAMEA2622656, study PRJEB7988) | marine metagenome | isolation source: saline water (ENVO:00002010), including
CCAAAATAAGTATTTAATAATTCTTGTGTTCTTTGTTGAATATACTCTGGGGGTAAGACCATAGATACTTGATTAGCTTGTACCATTATGCTTTACCTCCAAATCTTTCTTGCATACCGTATAAAAAGTCTGCACCTTTTTCTCTAGCATCCATCTTTCCAGATCCACCCATAGATTCACCAATGCCTCTAACCGTTCTTGCATTAACTACAAATTCCCCATCACTTAACATTGCAGGGATGTCATCTGAAGTTTCAGTTCCAGGTCCTTCTATTTTACCTTGCCTTCTAGGAAAACCACCTTTTGCTAGTGACATTAATCCACCTTGTGCAACATTTACGGAAAAATCTCTAACATTCTTAATTGGCGTTTCTTTTTCAAACCCTCTTAGTGGCGTATCTGTTGTGACCATAAATTGACTCATATCTGTACCACCTTCATCCCTTTTTAATGCATCTCCAAAAACTTTTGAAAATAAACCTAAACCTAAAATATTTCTAAAACTAAACAAGCTCTCCTCTGCTTCAGCTCCAGAACCAAAATCATCAACTAATTTTGATAAATAACTATCTTTAGCAGCTTGATCTAAGTTATCATTGGCATTAATTATGTCTTTCATTTTATTATATTTTTCTACTTTTTTTGCAAATTGTGACTCGGCATCCATTCCGAAGAATTCCTGCCCTTTAGTCAAGGCAGTGCTGAAGATGTCTTTATCCATACCACCTTGTAAAAAATTACCCCCTGGTAACTTACTTAAAAATGTTTCACCCGCTGTGCCTGGTCCGCCTATAAACTGTAAACCTTTACCACCTGCATATCCCAAAGCTGCATTTCTAAGTGCATCGTCTGCTTCATCGCCTCTAGCTAAAGATCCTATTCCTGAACCGAGAGCCGCACCACCTGGTCCGCCAAAACCAAATCCTATAACTGCTCCTACTGCGGGTAAAATATCTCTGAATTCAAATGCCATATTTTTCGCCTTTTAATACTTATGTATATTTATACGAGAAAAAGGTAAAATATACAACATGAGATTTATACCAACAAAAGTTACTGTACAAGAATGTGATCTTGTTGAGATAAAATGGGTTGATGCTTACGATGCGTTAGGATCTGGTTGGTTTGAATGGAAAGAGATTAATCAAAAAGCAAAACTCGCACAATGCACTAGCATTGGCTATGAATATATTTCTGACAAACAAAAAATTGTACTTTTTGCTGATGAATGTGGAGAGTATGGTGGCAGAATTACAGTAATTCCTAAGTCATGGCAACTATCAAGAGAAGTTTTAAGAAAAGGGAAAAAAATTACGGGATCTTAGTTAACCATTTATTATGTTCTTCTTTATTATCCTCATCTAAGGTATGAATCCACGTTTGCACAAACCCTTGCACTACAGATAAATTCACAGGTTTTCTATTATAAAATCTATTTAAACCTTCTTTAGCACCCTTATGTACTGACTCTAATAACCAATCATCTCCAAAAACTACGCCTGTCTTTTTCATTTTGGGCATCCAACACTCAACATCATTTATCACTGCTTCATATTTATGGTCTGCATCTATCATTATTGCGTCAAAATAATTATCTTCAAATAACTTATAAACTTCATCAGTTCTGCCCTTATGAACTTTTGTGATGTAGCCTTCATCTATTAACTCTTTACAGTTTTCATAAAATTTATCGTAAAAATCAGTCAAATGATCATGTTCACCTGGTGTCCCCATGAAGGTATCAACCACATGAAACTCTAATTTTTTATTATATTCTTTAAGACGTGATGCTAAAAAATTCGTGCTTTTACCTAAAAGACATCCTAACTCTACGAATTTACTACCTTCTGGTAGATAATGAGCAATCATTTCATATTGCTCTACATAATTGAAATACCCTGGTATTTCAAACCACTTAACCGACATTGATTCTCCTTTTTATTCTTCTAATGTTGTGGCACCTGCAAAAACTTGTGGTGCAATCACATGAACATCTCTTCTGATGTCTGCCTCTGTAGTGTCTGTTTCTGGATTATCTATATCAGCTTGACACTCTTCATGCGAAGAATACTCATGTCCTGTCTTTGTATTAGTTACAGTTGTTTCTACTTTTGCACTATATACAGGTATTTTCTTGCCATCGAGCATGTCATACCTTAAAAGTTTTGCTTCGTCTACAATTTTAGCCATATTATAATTTTATAGGCGAATAACTAAGAAATCAATAGGTTATTGTTGCTGTTTTATCTCTAATACAGAAACTTCTATCATCGCCCTTGATGCGGCATTGGCCTGTACTTTTAGAGAGTCACCTGATTGATATACCATGCTACTGTTTATCGTGTTGGTGTTAGATGCAGAAACGTCAATTTGAAAAACTTGTAAATCAGCACTACCATTATTATGGTCGACATTCACAGTGACTGCAGTTGATCCGTCATAATTATGTGTATTGATTGTTTTAACAATGAAGGTAGACACAGGAACGGGTGGCGAAGCAGCAACATTTGCAGTCGGAACTGTAAATACAGTCGTCAAATCAGTTGTCGTTAGGTTTGCTATAAATCTTTTAAATACGTCAGCCATTTAAAAATACAGCCCTTCTTGTAGCCTCTTCTTGTGTGTCCTGAGTATATTGAGTATTTAATTGTAATATGAGCTCTTCAAGTAATCTTATTAACTCAGCAGATTGTTGAGCATCATACTCAGGTCTAGGATCAGGAAATCTAGTTAATGTTAATTTTGCCATAATTTAATATAAAACAATATCATTTAAATGTATAGACTATAACTATTCTATAGTCCTGTTTTGGATATGTCAAAAAATGAGGCACACTATCAAAACAAACTCCTCTGTATTTTTTGGGTGAAATTATCTCAGTTTTATCGCCTAATATAGTCGTTACTGCATCTATGTCACAATCATTACAATATATAATTAATTGTTTGTGAGGAAAAGAGTGATCATTATGAATGTCACAAGACTCTTGAGTGTTTTTAAAAGTAAGGTAGACGGAGCACCTAAAAATCTCATTGTATTCTATGTTATGTTTTTTGGTAAAGTTATTTAATATATTAATAAAATGTGGATGATGCTCTGAGTTCCAAATTGTTGGGGCACTTTTAGACCATAACTCTTCAGGTAATCTTTCCTCCTTTCTTTGCAAAACACAATGACTTAAAACAGTGTGTTCTTTTTTGTACTTACCGGGAAATGCTAATTGTAAATAAAAAGGAAAATTATCACCTAAAATAACCTGATCTATGTAATCTTTGTTTTCTTTGCTTAAAAAATTGTCGTCAATAATCATTCATTTATTGTAATTTTCATGTTACCTGAAACGGTCAACGCATTGCTTGTCTTTCTAACATAGTGTTCTAAAAAGCTAGGAAAGACAACAATTTGATTTTCTCTACACTCTGGTCGATAATCAAGGTTACCGACAAGTTTTGTTAGCGTATCACAACTATGATAATAACTACCAATTACAGAGCTGTTAGGATTTTGAAATATTGTCGAGGACTCTTTAATTTTTTTGTAAATAATAAAAGATACATCTGAGCCAGGATGAGTATGTATTTCTTGATAATCATCAGATTCATAATAATTATTCCATATGTGACCTAACTTAATATTATATGGTCGGGTTATTGATCTGTTTAATAATTTTATAATAACATCATAAAGATAGTCTAAAGAATCTTGCGGTATATTATTTTGTTCAGAAAATGATGTTTTTATTTCTGATCTAAAAGTTTGTGACAAATCAGTGTCATCAACAATAATTCTGGAAGCGTCTATATTACCTATCCATATAGGTATAGAAAATAAGTCTAGTTTCATTGGTGTTTTTGTATTCCGTTCTTTACATACAATTTAAACTCATTATCTTCGTCTGATATCAACGATTCAATAAGAGTGTAATATATTACATCATGTGTTTCATTACAGAGTGTAACATCACCCTCTATCTTTATATTTTCTTTTGCCCAATGTCCCGGCTTTTTTAGTATTAAATGTAAAAAACCAGGTGATAAACTTATTTGTGTTTTAGGCTTCATTCTTACATATTTTTGATCATCATAAAAAATATGTATGTTCTCATAATTAGATTTAATAAAGGGTTTTTGTTTCCAAATTTTAAGCTCCTCTAAGGGTTCCATTATCTCCTACCGTCAGGCTGTATATCAAATCTTTGAGTTCCTAATCTCCAAGCTGTGCCTGTAGTATTCGATACAACATTTACTGTAAATTCTCTACCTCTGCCACGAAGGCTTACAAAATCTGTATTATCTTGAAAAGAAACTGTTTTTGTAACGCTTGTGCTATTATTAGGATAATTTTTAAATTCTAATTTAGCATTTAATGTGCCTTCTTGATCTTCAATATCAGGTATCAATTTAGACACAAAAGAAAAATCGTTACCTTCTGCTATTTGTACCACCCCTGATTTAACAAAAGCTGTAATTGCCTCTCCATCACCATTATTTCCTGTTTCATGTAAAAACAGCTGAGTAGCACCATCAGTAAGTCCAGATACAACTTCATTGTTTGCCGTTGTAGTCGGTAAATAATCTGTAGCTACAGGATTATCATATACCTCTCTATCTAACCAAGTAGTTCTATCTAATGTTCCTGTCCACCATGTACCCTCCAAATAGTTATAAGCAACAATTGCATTAATAATGTCAGATCCTGTGCGAGGGTAAAACCACATAATTTCATTAAACTCACCATTATGACCTGCAAAAGCATTTTCTGCACCTGTTACATTTAAATTATTAAAAATAAATTGTTCTACAGTACAAGGTAATTTTTTCACAGAACCATCAAAAAGAAAGAATGAGTCTTGCGACATCCAATAGCTTACACCATTAATATCTACACCTGCATGAATACCAACTATTCCACAGTTTTGACCTAGCTGTCTAAGTCCAAATGTAAAAGGTGGACCAATAAATTGTAAAGAATGTAATGAGGTGTCTGTCCATACAAGTATTTGACCTCTTGAACGCTCTGCTGCCACGATCCGTGAGCCGTCAGCTATACGCAAAGAACCTGCTGTGTTTTCTGCGGTAGGTTGATATGTGTTTATATCTTCCTGATCGGAAAATCTTAATAATAAATCATCTTGTGTATTTGTTGTGCCAATGGTTTTTTCTGTACCAAAAAATAACAAATGCCTATCAGGTGTCGACACTAAACTTAATCTAGAGGCTGTTGGTGCGTTTGTGATAGCTGCAGCTCTTGTTGCGACTCCACTAGATGTGTCCCATCTAAAGGCACCTCCATTTAAAACTGTTGCTATTAAATCTTCTCCAAAATTATCTAAAGACCATTGTCTAGCCTCTAATGTAACAGTAGTTGATGTAGAAGGGCTACCCCAACCACCTGCACCCCATGTATCAGTGCCCCAACCAAATGCTGATGTAGATACTTCTGGTCCAATTTGTATTTGATATTTTGCGTTACCTGAACCACCACCACCTGATGTTGAGCCAGATGCTGCAGATGTGGCAGTAACAACATAATTATTATTATCTGTAATAGATGTAATTTCAAACTCTTTATTCATATCTAGTCCATCTATCGTTGAAAAAGAGTCAAATGTTACAAAGTCACCCTTAGCTGCTCCATGTGCGGTATCAGTGACTGTTACAAATGTAGTTGCATTAGTGGTAAATGGGTTAGTCAAGGCTTGTGTTTCTCTTATTGGGGTGATGTCATACGCTAAACCCTCAACAACTATGTACAGTTTTCTATCTGTGCCTACAGCAAGTAATCTCGTACCATCTAATCCAACCCATGCATGAGCATCTCTAGCTACACCAATTAGGGTTGTGCTTATAAACTTCTCCCAACCTTTTATCTTTTGAGCCGATCCTTGAAAAAAACGCACCATATCACCATCAGTCCATTTACCTTGACCTGTGTAATCGGTAACTTCCTTATTTATACCAGGAGCGGGTCTAAAATTTACTAGGGGCATGATATCAATATACTATTGATTTTTTCTAAAATCCATAGCTATTGTAATTCTATCACTACTGACAGGGTCAACACTATGTTTTAGAGATGATTCAAAAAGTAAACAAAGTCCTTGTCTTTCCTCAATTTTGTAAGATGCAAATTCTGTATGAAAGTTTAGACAATATTTTTCCAATGCAGGTTTTACTATTACGATCATTGAGTATTCCTCAGGATTATGATGATGCGGATTAGTATAATGACCTTTTTCATATAAATTTACCCACCAACAGCTTTTATGCCAATGAGAATGATTAGTTTCCTGTGGTAGAACATTTTTACAACAAAAATCTCCTATGTCGTGAATAAAATCATAATCTGGGTAAAATCCAGAGCTTAGAGCTTTTACATTATTAAGATCTTTTTTCCAATTTTTTTTCTCTTGATAAACAAAGTTTGTAATTTCTTCACAATCTTTTTGTGAAATTGATAGTTCAATAAGTTTCATTGCGATAATTTAAAGTTGAAAACAATAGAATATCTTGGATTATCTTTTGCTATATTCTTAGGCATATTTGCTACAGAGTGAAGTATCATACCATCAAAAGCTATCATTGAATTTTGTGTTGACTCTAATATTACATCACCCTCTAATTTTGTGCCATACTCTGGTAAATTGCTCTTAAGATAGTATACACATGTCATTTTGTTTTCATGTTGATGAAACTGATAATTGTTATGCTCGTTTGATAAATTAGCCCATGATTTATAATAAATATAATTGTTGTCAATCATGGCTCTAGCCGTCGAATATAGTCTACTCCAATAAGTTTTATCTTGATATCTTTGTAAAAGATTTGCATGTGTCTGATAAGGATCTGCATAATTACAAAGGTTATTTTTTATTTCATATTTAACGTCTTTAAGAATAAGCTCTCTATCCTCTTCAGATAAAACATTATGCTCTCTTAATATTTCGTTGTTGTTTACTTTAATTTTTATCATTCGGCATCTTCGCTACTAAAGCACCAACATGACCCTTGAAGCCTCTGTTACCAAAATGTGTTAATGGCATAGATAAGTCTGCCCATATCTCTCCACCACACTCTTGCCACAATCTAGAAAAGTAATAATCCTCTGATAAATATCTTTTTTGTCCAACAGTTTCATATGGACCAACAGCAAATAAATCATAACAATTATCTGACCTGTAGGACCCTCCGTTTACAATTTGATCAGAGTCATATTTTCTTTCTGGATATTTTTTAAACATGGTGCTAAACACATTTCTCTTTACTAACATCATACCTGTTGCAGCTTCATTAACTTTAAAAAAACCATTTTCTCCCATCAGATGTTTAGGATTGTCAAAATTTACATTATAACCAAGTATCTTAGCTTCAATCTCCTCAGGTGTAGCGTTTGGAAAATTTGCAAGAACATTTGCAGCTTTTTCAAAATGTAGATGTTTTCTTGGATAAATCCCACAAGCTATGTCCTTTTCTGCACAAATTAGTCTTTCAATATTTTTCCAAGTAAACCCTATATCAGCATCAATAAACAAAAGATGTGTAGCTACAAAATCATTTTGATCCATCATCATTGACACTATTGTGTTTCTTGCTCTTGTAATTAAACTTTCATTACCCATAGTTTGTATTCTTAATTGAATATTAAAAGCCATAGACCATTGTTGTAATTCTAATAGACCATGTAGTGTGGCTTCTGATAACATGCCACCATACATAGGCATACCTAAAAATATTTTATACTCTTTCTTTTTTAATTCTTCTTGTGTTAACATTTTATACTCTCTTTCATAAATATTTTTACATTAACAAGTTCACCTTCTTGATTAATAAAATCTGCGTCACTAGGTAAGTCACCTGCCTCTTCATCAAGAGTAATATACACCGGTATAGGGGTGTCAGGATCTATTCTTCTTGTATACTCTACTCGATGTCTACCTTCGTGGTAGTTAATCTCTATCTGTCCTTTTTTATTTTTATTAGCTCCTAAAAAGGGAACGCTTAGTCCTATAGTATTTTTTTTAAATAACTCAAAAGCTTTCTCAGCTCTTGCACTATTAAAATCTATTTTCTCAGCCAACTTTAAAAAATCTTGTGGTTTCATATAGGTCAAAACTCTTTTTCTTGTTAAACTCTCAGGCACTAAAACTGATGAGTCATCAGGAAAAGTATTAGTAGAAGATGTATTCCAATTTATTTTAGGCATTTATTTTCCATATATATTGAACTCTAAAATTGTCAGTGTTTTGAAAATTAGTGCCTATGTGATTAAGACTAGCATGAAAAATTAAAAGTCTATTAGGTGCAAAAGGTATGTAATTAGTAGTATCAGTATAAACAATAGTTCCGCCTAACCAATCCTCTTCATATTCTTTTGCAACAAACAAGATAGCAGTGTGCGTTGCATTATTGTCTTGATGTATATAATGTTTATGAAACTTATGTCCATGTGCATAGCCCCTATATAAACTTATATTTTGATTGAATTTATTACTCATATGTAATACACAATCTTTTGTAAAAAAATCATCTTCTAAATTTTTGTAAATATAATCTCCTCTTAATTCCCAATTACTTTTAGTATCTTCTACTATGTGGTTATACATGTTATCCGAAAAAAAATTATCAAAACAAACTATTGGATTATCTAACACGATTTACATATTCCTCTACTTTAAATACAGGTTTAAATCCTAAAGATTTTAATTTTGTAATATCAACTTTTTCTTTTTTTACTTCTAAGAAGGACGATTTTTTAGTGGGTAATTTATAATTTATTAAATTAGTTACAGGTATAGATTTACCTGTGCCAACATTAATAACTCCTTCCATTTTACTTTTTATTATAAGTTCAAAAAACTGTATTACATCATAAACGTGTATAAAATCCCTTATGCAATCAATACTAACATATTGCAAATTATTATCAATTAATTTGGATATAAACATATTTTTTCTAGACCACGGGCCATAGACAGTGGTAAATCGTACAGCTAGTGAGTTTTTTGGTGCTATTTTCTCTACAATATATTTACTAAAAACATAAGGATTTCTCCACGGCTCTACTACTGCACTTGTACTAGCAAATATGACTCTATTGTATTTTTTAAATATTTTACAAGATAACAATATGTTGTCTATAACGTATTTTAATGGTTTCTTCCAACTCTCTCGTACACCAGAGCTTCCTGCTAAATGAATAACAAGATCATAATTTTTGTTTGGTAACTTATCTCCTCTACCTAAAGTGTCTATATGATAGTCACTTTTAAAATGATCGTATATGTGCCTACCTATAAAACCTTTATGTCCACTTAATAATATCTTAAACATTATAATTTTTCTTAAACCAATTTATGTACCTAGGTATGCCTTCTTCTATATCTACTTTAGGATCCCATCTTGTCATATTTTTAATTTTACAGCTATTTAAGGTATCTCTATTAGAGGTTAATAAATCTTGTTCTTCTTCAATAATCTCACCACCTAAAATATTTTGTATTATTTTTGCAGCTTTCATTATTGTTACCCCTTTACCTCTGGTGCAATTAAAAACTTCATTGTAAATAGGTTGTGTAGTGACTCTAGCAAAAGCATCGGCAACATCTTCAACCCAAGAAAAATCCAATTTATTATTAGGACCTCTAACAAAAATCTTTTTTTTAGTGATTGCAGAATAAGTCATTTGAGAAATAACTCTTGTTATTAAGTCCCTTGTTCCATAAAGAGCAGAGGGCCTCATTATTATGTATTTTAAATTATGTTCTTTATTCCAGGTTATACACATTCTCTCACCACATAATTTATAGGTGCCATATAAAGAACGAGGTTCTGTTGCATGATCTTCCATTGGAGCTTCAGTTTTAAAATGTCCGTAAGCCATAGATGAACTTGAAAAAACGAATTTATCTACATTATGTTTTACACATAAGTCTAAGATAATAATTGTAGCATTTATCATATTATTAGTAGCGTCAAAAGAATTACGTTTTACCATGTGTACATTTGGGTAAGTGGCAAAATGTATAACTGCATCTGGTTTAAATGTATTAAAGGTATTACTCATAAACTCTGCATCCTCAATTTTACCTTTGTAAAATTTATCTGCCATACAATGATCTTGTCTTTGTTTTAAAATAGTTTGATATTCTTTATCTGGGAAAGTAAAGTATTGATGATGACAATCTACAACACCTATTGTATATCCTTGTTTTTTTAAAATATTACAAGTATGACTGCCAATAAATCCATGACCTCCTAAGACAAGTATTTTCACCTAAAGTGTCTACCCTCTCTTTTTAAGACTTCTTTAAATACATCCATATTTTCTAATGCTAGGTTATTAAAATTTTTATTTATACTTTCTCCATTTTTTGACCAAGAGTCAGGATGAATATTTATTTGAATTTTGCTACTATTATATGAGGGATAACCATATTTCCATTGATGATTGCTATCTGCAAAATACTTAACTTGCGTAGGTTTAGGATAATTAAAATAGGATCTACCATAAGCATTTAACATGCCACAAATATAATCATCATTTTGTTCTAACATCCAAACCTTAGGTCTATGTAAACAAAACCTATCAACTTGAAAAACATTATCGATTAAGTTTTTTTGTTTTACAATTTCACTTTTTAAATCATTCAACTTGTAATCAGAAACAAAAGAACAATAGACATGTAACCCTATTTTATGTCCCATACTTAATATTTCATAAACAATTTCTCTGTTATCAACAGAGAATAAATTATAACAAGTGCTTAAAACTTGAAAAAAGAAGCTACTTTTTATGTCATGCTCTGCATCTATCTTTGCAATTTCTAAAGCTCTTTTAGGACTATATTCTACATCATGTCTTAATACTGCTTTACCCTTTGTCAATTCTGTAAAATCTACAAAATCAAACATTGAAAGTATTTTTTCATATTCTTTATAGCTAAACATTTACATAACATGCCTTATAAAAGAGTGCTTTTCTAACTCTTCTATCGAATGATTTAAGTTTAGATATTTTTCATCAACACATAGAGGAAAGGTCAGTTGATCTCTGGTAGTATAAGAAAAATATTTATCTGTATCTTTAAACCACTGATGCCCTATATCGTGATTTTTATCTGTGTTCTTTCTAATTAACCAACAAGTATCAGTGCTAAAAAATTTAAATCTTAATTTGTTCTCTAATATTTCTAACTCTTTCTGTGGGACATAACGGTTGTTAGCCGCAAAATCTAATTCTTGTTTTAAAGTTCTTTTTTGTTTGTGATAACAAGCCATCCACTCAGGTTGCTCATTATTAATGATATTTAAACAGTGTTTATAAAAATCTTTGTGTTGATAAAACTTACAATCTACCCATACAGTATAATCAAAATTATCAAATAAAAGTCTTGGAACCATTTTAACTAATCGATGTTTTTTATAATAACCAAGACTAGGGTACCTGTGTTTTATGTTTATATAATTCCAACCTTTGTTTTCTGTTGCTTCAAAATGATTATCATGGGCAAACCAATAATCAAATTCATATATGCTTTGTTCTTTAATTGAAGGAATAAATCCTCTATTACTTGTTTGTGCTGAATAAAATATTATTTTCATAAGTCTGATGTATAAAATTTCTCTCTTATATGAATCGCATATTTGTAGAGGTGATGATGATTAAATTTTAAATTCAAGTAATTCTTATCCTCTATTGCAGACGAAAAAGTAAACTGATCTCTAACATGGCCTAAATTGTCTGGATAACACTTGTCAGTAAGCTCATACCACTTTTGACCTATCTCTTTGTTTTTTTTATTATTTTTTCTAATATGCCAAGAACCATCTATGGACAGCCACAAATTAGGGTTGATGTGTTTTACAGCATCATTTATTTGAGAGTCTGTAAAATCTCTTTTATTTTTCATATGTTCTATTTCTTGTTGCATTGTTGTTCTATAGGAGTGTTTACTTAATAACCAATTGGGTTTCTCCTCTTTTATAAGTTTTAGACAAAATTGTAAAAAATCTTTTGGAACATAGAATTTACAATCTAGCCAAATAAGATAATCAAAATCTGAAAAAAACTCATAGGTCATCATCTTCATAAATCTATTTCTTTTTGGATGTGATTTTGTCACTAAAAAATTACTCGTATCTATATAGTTCCAACCTTTATTACCCGTAGCTTCAATATGATTATCGTGTAAAAACCAATATTCAAACTCTGGTATCTGTTGTTCTTTAATACTTTGAACAAATCCCCAATCACCTGTCTGACCAGAGCAGAATATTATCTTAGCCATAAGACCAACTGATAACGAGTACCTTTTGTAATTTTTTTAACACCATGAGGATATTGAAAAGAGGAGGGAAACATTAATACATCTCCCTTTTTTAATGTATAAGACAATGACTCTTGAAAAAAAGTAAAGTCACCTCCCTCATAATTTTCGTTTAAACAAATTGAAACTGTTATTTTATGTTGACCGGTGGCACTGCCTATTCCGTCATCATTATGTTCTTCGTAATAATCTCCTTCATGCATTTGTCTTAAAGAAAATGGACTGCACTCAACTATAGGTAAACCATAAGGTAAAATGTATTTTTTATATTCTTCTATTAAAACTTCTACTTGATCTTTTGTTTCGACGAATAATTTTTGTCTTACATAACTATTTCTGCTATTTATTAATGATCGATCGCTAATGTCTAGCTCACCTAAATGTCTTGATATTTTATTATGATGAGAATCTCTATCAAAAATATTTTCTTTATATTCATTTAATATTCCATCTATTATATCTCTTGGAAAGATATTTTTATAAAATATAAAATCTTCTAAGTCTTTAGATAAAGCCATACCATCCTGTAACAATATATTTTTCTTTTTTGTTACTTATCTGCCCCCTATGAACGTGTGTCCACCATGATGGCCATATTAAGGTCAACCCTTTTTCAGCAGGTGTAATAATATCTTGATGTTTGAATTCTGTGCCACCATCCTCTACATCATTTAAATAAGTCATAAAAACTAAGTGTCTATTTATTGTGCTTTTTTCTCCATTATTTTCTGTATGCCATTCTTTAAATCCTCCACCAATTGAATATTTTTGCATATTATAATTTTCAAGAATACTAAAAGGAGCAACTTGATTACTAGCAGGAAATTTATCTAAATATTTATCTAAAACTTTTTGTAATTCTTTTCTATACGCACCTATAATGTTATCATTATTATCTTTACCTATGGATAAATCTAAGGAGTCTTTATAATTTTTATTTATGATTGCATCAGTTTTACCACCACAAGCACCTTTTTTGGCATAGTCTTTATTATACTCAAAATAATTTATTAAAGAATCACACAAGTTTTTAGGAATGTACCAAGCTCCCATAAAAGTGTTTAAGTCTAAAAAATACTCCTTCATGTTTTGCTAGAGGACCAATCAGGTAAGCCAAGTAAAGGCCTACCATCAAATAAGTTTTGTTCACCATTAGGTCCATTAGCATCATTGTAATGTAAAAAAACTTGGCAACATTCGTAACCTTGAAACGGTTCTCTCCAATGCTCTAATAAAGATCCTTTATAAACTAACATATCGCCAGGATTTAAAACTACAGATACACCTTCTTTACCAACTTCACCTGTTGGATCTAAAAATATTGGCCAAGTGTCCCCACCTAAATTCATTGTGCAAGATATCTCACATGAAGGTCTGTCTTTATGTCGGTGTAGAGTATCTCCATATTTGTATATTCTAGCGTATGAGTAACAAGGTATTAAATTTAAACCTGTAATATTCTGCATTGTAGGCTGAACCCACTCCAACAGCGAATCCATAGCCAGATCCGAATAATGAGAATAAGTGCCTGGCATTTGTGTGTCCTTAAATGTTCCCCATGAATTATCGTGATGAGATATGTTTTTTGTTTCTTGCAAATAGGTTAAACATTTTCTTTTATTATGAAAATATTTATTTAAGAAAAAAGCCATTTCAGAGGTGATAGCCTCTTTAACTACATTAAAATTATTTTTGTCAAAAAAATTTTGTTCCATATTTACTCCTATCTAAATGGGTTACCTAAATTCCAAACTACTAAAGAGTATCTAGTACCTCTAGTAACAGGGGTTACTCTGTGCCAAATGTATGAAGGAAAAACTGTTATTGATCCTTTTTTTCTAGCTAATTCTGATTTAATAATATTAGGTAAGCCATCTTTGTTATCTCTTAAATCAAGTTCAAGATCTCCACCATCATAATCATCGCCACTAGCAAGTGACACAGTAACGGATATTTTTCTTATTAATCCATGATCTGGATCGCCTGGTTTGTTATAAGGATTTCTCCAACTATCTTGATGCCATGTGTAATGTTGAGTTTCGCTATACTTAGTAAATTGACATGATTCAGATTTTGTTAAGTCAAAATTCCAACCACATACTTTATTAGCCTCTAATACATAAGGTATTACTTCTCGATAGATCCAAGAGTTATCCATCCAAACTATAGAGGAGTTTCTCGTTTTATAGAGTTTAGAAACGTCTGTTTGATTCTGTAAGTTTATACTATTAGTATCACCTGTAAGAGCTACCTCTGGATTTTTTAGTTCTGCATCTGCAATGATTAAATCACAAATTCGTGAAGGAATTACACTATCAAAACAAGCAAACGAATTTTCGAATATCATCTCTCTCTCTTATTGTTATACTAACTAATAAGTTGCATTTTTAAAGATAAAAATACTAGATTTTTGTGAAGTTTGTTTATAATTAATCGATGTTTTAATTCTGAATTAAATAAAATAATCTCTTCTTTAAATAAATTTACTCTTTGCCTCATATGTCTTTTTCTTCCTGACTCATAAAAAAACTCAATAAAGCTATCCTTATCACCAACAATTGGTATTAAAGCAGTAAGGTCAGGTGAATTATGTAAATCGTACTCATCTATGTGATTATGCAAAAAAGTGTCAGAATCTTTATTGACAACTATATAAGAATGTTGTGTGAGAATAGGAGTCTTTTTTAATTTTAAATTATCTATGACAAAAAAATCTCTAACCATGTCATAAATCCATACTATATTATTATTTACATCGGCCTGATAATAATTTTTGTAAGGTGAAAATTTGTTATTGTTTAAAACTCTTCTTTGTTTAAAACTTTTTAAACCTTCTTTTTTTAGTAATTCAAAATCTATTGGAAGATGTTTCGTGTTTATTTTTTTTAGTGATACAAATTGTTCTACTAAAGTATTTTTTACAAACATTAATTAGATAGACACCCATGCCAAAGAAGTAGCATCCCATCTCCAATTTCCTACAGGATCAGCTTTGTCAGTGGCAACCCACCGAACATTCGCTTCATCCCACGAGATGGTATAAGGTCTATCTTTATTACCATCATTATAAGTATCAATTGTTGGATATGCTACAGGAGCCTCCCAATGTCCCGTAGTAGTATTAATAATCCAAGATGTCATACCTTCTGGTTTAGGAGGAATAAAACCATCTATTGTGCTGTCATAAGACCAACCCACACTAGGGTAATTTTTACGAAAAGCTTTTGATTGATCTTCAGCTTCCGTCTTATCCTCGTTATAGTACTTTCCATTCGCAGTGTTGTAAGAACATTTTTTCCAAAGAGTCCAACCATGAATACCTTGTAAGAAGGCAACTCCTGTTGCCTCATCCTCTACATTTGATTCGTTAGTTGTGTCAGCGTCAGCAACTACCTCAACCGATAATACTAAATTTTCCTCAGATAGTTTTGCAAAATGAGCCATTATTGATATTTATACCTTATAACTACCTTACCTGAGCCACCAGACCCTCCATTAAGTCTATAACCACTAGGACCTACAGGTTGGAAACCACTTCCGCCTCCTCCACCGCCTCCGGTGTTTGCAGATCCATTACCTGCGTCAGATCGATAACCTCCACCTTTGCCGCCACCACCTGTTCCACCAGGGGCACCACCAAAGCCATCACCGCCTCCTCCACCACCTGCGTATGAAGCTGAAGATGATGTAATTGAAGTTGTGGCACCTGCACCACCTGTTCCACCAGAAGGAGAATTAGGTCCAGATCCTGATCCTGTAGCTCCGCCACCACTTTGACCGTTATAGTTTCCTTGACCACCTGGATTACCTTGAGGTGGGGAAACAGGGGGACTGTTACCATTTCCTCTACTTCCATCCATTCCACTACCTCCGCCAGAGCCGCCAGAACTTCCATTTCTGCCTGTGCCAGAGCCATTTCCTCCACCACCTCCCGCACCTCCTCCTGCGGAGGTTATGCTTGAAAAACTTGAAGTAGATCCACTACTACCAGGAACTCCCTCAAAATTAGGAGTGGGTGATGCACCCCCACCTCCACCACCTACAGAAATAGGGTATGAAGTTGCGGGAACAGTAATTAAAGAACTAGATGCTAAAGGACTCGCAGGAAAAGGTGCAGAGGGACTTTTAGCTTCTCTAAATCCACCTGCTCCTGCACCACCTGGTCTTTTACGATTATTATTTTCAGGTTGACCTCTACCTGCACCTCCACCACCACCTCCCGCAACGACCATGTACTCTACGCCTGTTGATCCTGCGGCATTACCTGCTTGGTTTACGGTGAAAGTTCCACTTGAATTAAAAGTATGAATTTTGTAATCACCACTAGTGGCTTCAGAACCACCTGAGGCAACAATAAATTGAGCATTAGACTTTCCTTGAAGATCAGACATTGTTATTGCACCAGAGGGAACTTCAGCTAATGCACGAACATTAGCAGCATCCATATTAATTTGTGTTCCTGGTGATATGTCTAGCTCAGTGTTAACATCATCTAAGCTAATTTGACCTGAAGGTGTAGTCATTTATTATTCTCCCTTCTTAAGATCATTCACTTGAGTTTGTAAATCCTTTACACATTCAATTAGTAATGCACATAATCTGTCATACTTAACAGCTTTGACTCCATCTGGTCGTGTGCCTACGACCTCTGGTAAAACTTTTTCTACATCTTGTGCTACTACTCCAACATCTCTTTTACGCACAAAATAACCATCCTCACCACCTTTTGCATCTATAAAATCTTGTTTCCAATCAAATAAAACACCATTGAGATTTTGAACTTTATCCATAGGTGATGAAATATTTTCTATATTTTCTTTCAATGCCACATCAGAAGAATAAAAAGCAGTGATGTCATTTGTAGCTCTAATCTCACCACTTGTACCTGATGCTGCTGTCGCCACACCAAGTGAGTCTACTTGCATATCATTAAATTGAACATCAGAGCCTGTGCCTAAGCCCAAAGAAGTTCTCATGGTTGCACCTGACTCCAAGACAAAATTAGATCCGTTACCAACAATTATAGCGCTATCAGTAACTGCCAATCCTGCTATATCTTGTAGCTGTGCGTCTAATCTAGCATTAGGAACTGTTCCTGAATCTAATTCAGATGCATTTAATGAGGTTAAGTTAGCTCCTGATACTGCGGGTAAAGTTCCTGTTAAAGAACCTAAATCAGTAGAGGCCCATTTTTTTATATTGTAATTTGATGCACCATCACAAAAAATACTTGTTTTTGCACCTTGCGTAATTGTAACACCATTAGCTGTATGACCTGTGGCAGCAATTGTTAATGTTTGTGAACCTGTAGTATTATTAAAAAATGTATAAGTGCTTTCTGTGGCAGGTATGAATACAACAATGTCACCCGTTAGGGCACCTGTTAACTCAATATTTCTATTAGCTGACTCAGTTGTAGAACTACCATTAGTCGTAGTCAGGGTAATATTTGAAGATCCTGCTACAGATTTAGATATGTAACCTGTTGAAAAAGCATCAATAACATTGAGGTTATTGTTAGTATTGGTACCCCAAGTATTAGCATTGGCTCCTGTAGCCATTAATTCTAATAAATATCTAGATGAATATGAACTGCTCATTTTTTACCTCCATAAAATATATCTTTTTTTAATATCCTAGCAACACTTTTTTTACGCTGCATCAACCCCTGTCCATGTGTTACTTGCCCCTGTAACCACATTAGCCCACGGTGTGCTAAATAAATCTCCTACCGAAGATGTCATAGAAACACCTGTAGGAAATACAGGAGCGTCACCTACGGCAGAAGCTGTTCCAGAAGCGAAAGACAATGCGACAGTGGACACACTAACAATCACACCTGTGCCAACCTCTGTACCTGCAGTACCTGCCGCAAAGGAAACACTTACTCCTGATAGTTGCACTAAGGCATCAGAAACTGTGCCTATTGCACCTGCATTAGTTGTCATAGAAACACCGACAGGATCTACTTGTGTAAAGATATCTATAGTTACTGTGCCTAAACTAAAGTCTAATTGATCTGAAGGAGCCACTACTCCAACACTACCTTCACCAGATACTGTAACACCTGACAAAGCTGCACCGATAGTGACAGGAGTTGGAGTTACAATTGCAAGACCTGTTCCTGAAATATCCCCTGATGCGGAAGTCATTGACAGTCCTGTAGGACTTACTATAACACCTGTTCCAACCTCTTGTGTTGTAGTGCCTAACGCTGTAGACATTGAAACCCCACTGACGTTAGTAATAAATTCTATATTCTCATTCCATGCAAAAGATCCCCACGTTGATCTACCCCAACCTGCATCGACAGTTCCAGATGCTGTTTCATCACCTGAAGCAAAATTCATTTGTAAGCTACCTAGTAAAACACCGTGTCCTTCTAAAATACTTACAGATCCGAGAGTTGTTGTTGAAGAAACACCCGTGACAGGAAAGATGTTAGTTGCCTCAGCAAGTACATCAGCCAGGGATGATGATATTTGTAATGAGTCTAATGTAACTAAAGCGTCACCTACAACACTTTCAGTGCCTAATGCAGAAGTTGTAGATAAACCTGTAAGGCTTACAGGTACAGGTCCTCCCCATGTGCCATCATTCCAACCTTGTCTGCCCCACCCTTGTAAAGGATTAGAAAAAGAAGCAGAGCCACCCATGCCTGAGTGATAAAAACAATAATAAAAAAGATTAGGAGTAGTTAACGCTACAGATATTGTAACGCTACGAGTGGTGTAAGAATTAAAATTTGAAATATAGTCAGATGCAGAAACATCACTTCCATCACCTTGATAAGTTACGTTAGTATCGTATCGGCTCCCACCATTGTGAGTTCCGTTAGATGTCTCACTTAACTGTAAAGGGTGCCCATCATTTGATGCATCTGACTGATCAAAGATAAATGTATTATTAGCGATAAGCGATACACTCGCTTGTTGAACGCCATCAATATAATACTTATTACCACCTCCAGTGCTGACTACCGTAACCGTGAAAGTGGTCATTTAGACCTCTATGAAAGTCTTAGTATAGCACTTGAAGCATCGTTTGTTGGAAATGCAATAGTAAATGTTCCGTTAGTCGATGTTTTTACTGCACCAAAATCTAAAACTGCGATAGCTGCATTAGTATTTGCTGATGATCTATTATAGATCAAAGCTGCTTGAGCAGAAATAGTTGCTGATGTAAAGCTTACATTTGCAAAGTCAACAAAAGCTGTTGAAGCCGTTGCGCTTGTTGCTGTTAATCCAATTGTAGGACTTGTCAAAGTTGCCCCACCTGCTGCATATGTTCCGGAATTTCCTACTTCATTTGTGGCTGAGTAGGCTGTTGTGTTTCCATTTAAAGTCGCTGAGCTTGTGTACAGGGCAAGATTGATAGTGTCATTATCAATATCGTGATCTCCCGCTAACAACTCTTTTTTAAATGAAGCACAGACTGCTTGATTTATTGCCATTTTATGTACCCCCTTTAGGATCTAATGATGTTAAGGGAATTCGTAGTACACCATCGACATACTCATCCCTGCGTTTTCTACCCATCTGCTCATCTGCAAAAAGTTTAAGAGCAGCGGTAAACTTAGCTTCATATAATTGCATATCCTGTGGATTTTTCAAGTAAGAATAGGCCTCTGCAATTGTGCCATATAATAAAACCTCAGGTGCATTATTAGAAATAAATGTGGTTGTATTTGTGCTGCTAATTCTCTCAGGGGTTTCATTATACCACATTTCTACAGTATAAGCTTGATCGGGTGTAGGGGCTACTATAAGAGTAGTAGCATCCCAATTAGCCCAATATCTAGGCTCTCCTTCAAAATTAGTATCAGATGTTGATCTTTCAACAGAATATTCGTCAATAAATGTTGTGTCTACCTGTTGGAGCCAAACAATAGTGCCGTCTGATTTATGTAATTGTAAACCTCTAGCAAATCTAAAGCCGCCCTCAGGTCCCGAAACATCAATAAAAGAATTGTTAGCCACTAAGGATGTAGTAGCGTATCTCCTTTGTGCATCATAATCTATCGCTCTATCAATTTTATTTTCAATATTAATAATAAAAGTATTTATTATAGAGTCAGTTAAAACATCACTAGTAACCTCTGTATAATCACGCACATTTGTCAAGAGTTCAGAATAATTCATGTTATTACCACGCTAACTGTACCAACAGTTGAGATTATGTTCAAGTCATCACTTATTTGTGATGGTTGCATACCATTAGATGTGAAGAAGGTGTCGTTAGGTATGCCAACTGTGACAGTTAAAGGCAATTGAACTTGTGGTCTAGGATTTTCTAAAGCCTCTGCGTCAGCACTTGCAAAAGGTGGCTCTAACTGTGGGTGTTTTGGTTCAAAACATTCTTGACATACTAATAAACCATTCCATTCTTGACTTAATTCAAGATATTTTACTTCAAACCCACATCTATCGCATATTGCATTTGAATATCTACCTACTGCAAAACTCATTTAAACTCCTGGATAAAAATTCTTTGGCACTATATTAACTGAGGTTGATTGAGAATCTTCAGTTATAGCTCTTGCTAATTCAGACTCATACCTTCTTTCTAACTCACCAGAAAGAGTTGGATTTACCTCTTGTGATAAATAATAAGCAAGACCGGAAACCATGCAGGGTAAAAACCTGAAGGGTGCATCAGGTGTATTTGTATATTTCCCCACATCTTCAATTCTTTGTACATACCAATAATTTATTTGTGTGTCCGTAGTGTCAGGTGTTAGATAAGTGGTTATTGTCACATTAGCTAAATTACGCTGAACATAAAATTGTGTGGGTGTGCCCTCAGAACTTTTGTTAGGTATATTTTGATACTCAGATCGAGAAATCTTTGTCATAGTGGTGTCAGTGCTACCATTTCTAAACACCATTTCTAAAATGTCATCAGCATTACTTGGAGC
>CETN01047320.1_pt1 | contig 21039 bp, 14 predicted proteins | sample 531301 | NCBI WGS metagenome assembly CETN01 (sample SAMEA2622656, study PRJEB7988) | marine metagenome | isolation source: saline water (ENVO:00002010), including
GTATATCTGAAGAAGAAAAAGAACAATTACTTAAAGAAATAAATAATTTACAATTACCTCCTAAAAAAGAAGAGGAATGATTAGAAATTTTGGTCAATTCAATAAAACTACAGAAAAATCACTATCAGACTTTAAAGGTAATATAGTCACTGGTAGAGTAACTAATATTTTTTTAACTGAAACCACAGATGAAAATTTAGGTGCTATTGAAATTAAATCAATATCATCTAAAACAAATACAACACAAATAGCTTATCCTTTTTTTGCTAATAATACTACTTATCCTTTATTAGATGAATTAGTATTATGTTTTAATTTACCATCTCAAAATATAGGCTCTCAACAAGCTAATGAAAAATTATATTATGTTAACCCAATAAATGTTTGGGGAAACAACCATGTAAATTTTTATCCTGACCCTGAAGCTACTAATGGTAATATCCCTTTATCTGAGGATAAAAGTTATGAAGAAATTTTTTCAAATAAAGAACCAATAAACACAGACAATAAAAAACCAGAAAATTCACAACCAGGAACACAAGGAACATTTAAAGAAAGAGATAATATATATCCATTACAACCTTATATGGGTGATATAATATATCAAGGAAGATTTGGTAATAGTATTAGATTTGGGAGTACTAATATAAATCCGGTAGAAAATAAAGGCATTAACTCATGGTCTGAAGTAACATCTAATAATAAAACAGGTGACCCTATTCTAATATTTAGAAATGGCCAACCAGATGATGAAGACCAACTACCAGAAAACCCATGGGATGCTATTAATGAAAATATAGATTTTGATAAATCATCATTACTTTTAACATCAACACAAAAAATACCAATAACAATTCAACCCGCTAATACTACTTATGAATCATATACTAAAGAAGATGATAAACCTACAGTCCCATCAGATTATACAGATAGTCAAATCATTTTAAATTCAGATAGACTACTTTTTAATGCTAAAAAAGATCACATTTTATTAAATTCACAAGAAACAATAAGTTTTAATGCCCTTAAAGGATTTAATTTTGACACTGATTCTAATTTTGTTGTTAGAGTTGGTACTTCTATTAAGCTAGGAAGTAAAGAAGCCTCTCAACCTCTAATATTTGGAGACAAATATGTTGATGATATGAATAAATTATTAGAAAGCCTAGACCAATTGATGACTAGTTTATCAGCAACACAATTATGGCCAGCAGGAGCACCAGTTCCAGCCGCTGATGTTATAGCTTCAGCTACAGCTGTTAAAGGTATAATAAACACCATTAAAACAAGAAAAGAAGATTATAAATCAAAAACCTCATTTACTGATTAATGTCCACTCCAAGAGTATTAACATATAATGATTTAAGAAGTATTTTAACCCCTATGGATAGGTTAGATGCAGCTAGTGCTGGAATTGTACCAAAAAATATATTCACAAATGATGCTGATGTTATAATAAAAATGGATACTGATATTTATTTTTGGTTAAGAAATGTTCAAAAAGATCCAAGAGTATTAAATACATTAACTGAAAGAGAAGCTGAAGAACAGGGTGTTAAAAAAACAGAAGATAATAATGAAGTTGAAGAACAACCAACAGTTGAACAAACAGGCAATGATATAAAAATTATAGGGAAAGTTATTGATCAAGATTCAAATGAAGAATTAGGAGCTGTTAATATAAAAATTTTATCTAACGGTAATTTTATAGGAGGCACAACTACAGACTTTTCAGGAGATATAAATACAGATATAGTTTTAAATGTTGGAACTTATACTTTTGATATATCATATATAGGTTATGGTTCTAAAAATTTTAAAAAACAAATAACAGCTACAACAAAAGAACTTAATTTAAATACTATCAAATTAAAAGAAGAATCTGAAGTATTAGATGAAGTTGAAGTTATATCTAGAGCATTTTTAGGTAAAGTAGCTGATAAAAGAACCAAAAAACCAATTATAGGAGCCACAATCTTATCAGATATTAAAGAAACTAATGGTTCTAAAAATCAACAAACAAAATCAAAAGCTAAAGGAACAATTGAAACTACTTTGAATGATGGGTCTAAAACAGTTTTAGAATTTCAAGATGGGGATTATAGATTAGTATTAGATATTGATTTTGATAAATTTATAAGAAAACCAAATGAAAATAAAGACTCACCAATAAAAACAGTAGTTGTAGGTGGACTAGATTACGCTACAAAAGAGTGGATGAGAGAACAATATAAAACTGCTGGTTTATCTGTAGAAGGAGTTGAATTTTTAAATTATGATGAAAAAACCAAGTTTACAAATTTAATAAATCAACCAACAGTTAGAAATATAATAGGTTTTTCAGCTGGAGGATTATTAATATGGCCTCAAATTAATAAGGATTTTGATTTTATTGGGCTAATAGATCCCTCAACTTTCAAAACAACCAAAATTAATGTACCCCCAGGATTACCAGGTAATGTTAGATTAATGTCTAACTCTAATAATTGGTCTACTTACAAAAATGGAGATGATGATTATCTTTATAATAATCTTTTATCAATGGAAAGAAATGGAGCTTCAAATAAAGTTAATAAAAAGCATAAATTAATTCCAAAAGCTTATTTTAAATTATATTCATCATTATTAGAACCTCAAATACCAACAGGATCAAAAAAGTTTAAAAACATAACAGCTGTTATAAGTGCTGAAGGATACTCACAAAGTGATCCAATATCATTAGTTACAGGAAATGGAGATTTAATCCCAAATTTAGGTTTAACTTTATTAATGCCTAATAAAGATGCTAAAGAAGAAGCTATCATTAATAATAAACTTTTAAACAAACCTCAAAAAGATATAATAAATAAACTACAGAAAAAAGATTTTGTTAATGAAACATTGAAAAAAATGTTTAAAACAATTCAAGATAGATTAGTACCTGCTATTATTGATATGTTAATGGCTTTTGGAATATCAAAATTTAATGAAGCTGTATTAAAAAATATAGATAAATTACCTAAAACATGTCCTCCAAATATTGAAGAATTAAATAAACTACTTACAAAGAAAAACCAACTAACTAAACAATTAAATAACTTATATAAATTACTTAATAATATACATAAATTCCTACAAATACCAGAAAAAGTAATAAATATATCAGGTAAGGTTGTAACTGGAGTTAATATAGCTTTTAAAGTTATATCAATGATTCCTTCAACAACCTTTACACCAATACCTGCTGGTGGAGTTTTAATACTTAAGGACTTAATTGAAAAATTAAAAGATTTAATTGATTTTATGGAAGGTAAATTAGGATCATCAGGGGTAACCTTAAAAGTAATAATAGAAGAATTAAGAAAAGTTATAGTTATGCTTCAAATATTAGATGCTTTAGCCCAAAGTTGTGCTGAAGGATATGAAGATAATAATGATGATAATGGTAATGATGGTAATAATAATATAGGTGATGATAATAATTTAACAATTCAAGAATCAATATCAAATGAATTATTATTATCAACACAAAACCAAGCAAATCAAGGATCACAAGTACCAGATAGTTTAAGAGGTTTTTTCTTTTCAGTAGTCAATGTTGATAATGTAACCATTAATGGTCTTAAAAGAAGAAGAGCCTTAGCAAAAAATTCACAAGGAATTACTTTATTAAAAGGTGAACCATCATTTTCATCAAATGATCAAATATTAATAGATGAGTTAATATTTTACATACAACAAAATGATTTAAAAGCTGAATAACCCAATATTTATAAAAAACAGTATATGAAAACCCAAACATTTAAAAAGTTAATAAAAGAAGCTGTCAAAGAAGCTATACAAGAGGAATTAAAAGAAGTTTTATTAGAAGCAGTTAAAGCACCAAAAATTGTGCCTACTCAACAGATTCAAGAAAATAAAACAATTACTTCAACAACGCCTCCCCCTGTATCACAAGTAGAACAAAGGCAAAAATATCTTGATGTTATTGGAGAAACAGCTTTAAATTTGACAAGTAAAAATGCCCAAACTTTTAATCCAAAGGGTACAATAGACACTACATCACCAAACGGAAGCCTCCCAGCTGGAGAAGTAGGAATGGATCAAATTATGGGATTAATGACAAATAGATAATGGCATTCGGAGCACAACAAATACCACCAATAGATTTAAATAAAAGCGCCGCTGTAGGAGTAGATATTCCTTTTTCAGCCACAGGTGTTTTTAAACCAAATTTCACTACAAAACAAGCCATTAAAAACAATTTAATAAATTATTTTTTAACCAACCCAGGAGAAAGACCATTAAATCCTACTTTTGGAGGAGGATTAAGATCCTTTATTTTTGAACAAATTACAACAGGTAATTTAGATTTTTTAGAAGAAAGAATATCTTCTGATTTAGAATTATTTTTTCCAAACATACAAATTGATGATTTAGAAATATTAGGTCAAGAAGATAGAAATATAATAACAGTGACATTAAAATATAGTGTGTCTAGTACTAATATAAATGATACATTAGAAATAAATTTTGCATAATGGCAACACCAATAAATAGAGACATAAAATATTTAAATAGAGATTTTTCTGATATTAGGGCTAAATTAATAGAATTTTCTCAAACATATTTCCCTAACACTTATAATGATTTTTCACCATCATCACCAGGTATGATGTTTATGGAACAGGCGGCTTATGTAGGTGATGTATTGTCTTTTTATTTAGATAATCAATTGCAAGAAACTTTTACAACATTAGCCAGACAAACAAATAATTTATATGAATTAGCTTATATGTTTGGATATAAGCCTAAATCAACAGGAGCCGCTCAAACTATGATTGATATATACCAACAAGTACCATCTAAAGTAGTAGGAGCTAATTTTGTACCTGATTATAGTTACAGTTTAACAGTAGGACCTAATAGTACAGTAGCTTCAAATCTATCACCAGCAGTTAATTTTTTATTAGAAGATCCTTGCGATTTTTCAACTTCAAGCTCTATAGATCCAACAGAAGTATCAATATATACAACCTCAGGAGGTGCTCCACAATTTTATTTACTAAAAAAATCAAGAAAAGCTATATCTGCTACAATTTCTCAACAAGAATTCTCATTTGGTGCTCCTGAACAATTTCCTACTGTAAATATAAAAGGAGATAATATTATAGGAGTTTTAGATATAGTAGATTCTGATGGTAATACTTGGTATGAGGTAGATTATTTAGGTCAAGAAATGGTTTTTAATAATATAAAAAATACTAATCCTAATGATCCTAATAATGTTAATGATGTTGGTGAAGTTCCATTTCTTTTACAATTAAAAAAAGTACAAAGACGTTTTGCCACAAGATTAACATCAGAAAATAACCTCCAAATTCAATTTGGGGCAGGTAATCCAAATGATATAGATGAATTAATTACTCCAAACCCAAATAATGTAGGTATAGGTTTACCATTTGAACAAGATAAACTTACAACAGCATATTCACCTACAAATTTTTTATTTACAAATACTTATGGTATAGCCCCTTCAAGTACTACTTTAACTGTAAGATACTTAACAGGGGGTGGAGTTGAAGCAAATGTTCCTTCTAATGATTTAACAACATTAGATACTTCTAATACAAAATTTAACTCAACAAATTTAGTTCCAACAACAGCAGATTTTATATTTGGTAGTATAAAAGTATCTAATCCACAAGCAGCTGATGGGGGTCAAGCAGGTGATACAAAAGAAGAAATAAGACAAAACACTATTTCATCAATAGCAGCCCAACAAAGAACAGTTACTTTAGATGATTATATGGTTAGAGCTATGAGTATGCCTTCTGAATTTGGAACAGTAGCTAAAGCTTATATAGAAAAAGCTAAATTAACAGATAATCAAGTATCAACAATAGAATCATCAAATTTATTTATTATATCTCAAGATTTAAATGGACATTTTTCAACAGCGTCTCAAGCTTTAAAAAAGAACTTAAGAACTTATTTATCTTATTATAAAACCATAGGTGATAATGTTGAAATAAGAGATGGTTTTATTATTAATATATGTATTGATTTTGATATAATAGTTTTACCTAATTTTAATAATAATGATGTTATATTAAAATGTATTGAATCTTTAAAAGAATTTTTTAATAGAGATAATTGGCAAATAAACCAACCAATTTTATTAAGAGATTTATATGTTAGATTAGATAGAATAGAAGGAGTTCAAACTGTTAAAAATATTTATGTTGGTAATAAAGCAGGAACAGCATCTGGGTATTCTCAATATGCTTATGATATAGAAGGAGCAACCCAAAACCTAGTTATATACCCAAGTTTAGATCCAAGTATATTTGAAATTAAATACCCTAACACAGATATTAAAGGTAGAGTAGTACCATTATAAAAATTTAAATTATGCCATTAGCACCATTTTTATCAAACTCATTAAATCAAACTAATTTAGATGTTGAAAATTCTCAACCTGCAGGAGGTCCAAATAATTTTCCTAGTTATAATCATCAACATACTTATTCACCAACTAACACTTATTTAAATGTAAGCACTCCTGGGGGTAATGGTTCTGGTGTTAATAGTTTACAATCAAGTGTTAATAGTGATTTTGGAATAATTAATACCCAAGTACAATCCCAAAATATTTTTAAAGAAGGTACAAATTTAGACTTAGAAAATCCGGATCCATTAGGAGGACCAAACAGACACAATGCTGGAGTTTCTAATATTCCTTCAGGATTTTATCAAACTACTACAAATCAAGGCCCTTTAATGGATGAAAATGGTAATATTATAAATAATATGTTACACCAATTCACACCTAATGGTACTAAATATAAAGATTCATTTACACCAGGGCAATTACCAGATAATTCAACATTTTAATCATGGCAGTTTACAAATTATTTCCATATAAAGACGCGACATTATATTCATTATACCCTGATATGAATACAGGTATAGACCCTATAACATCAATCACAAATTTAAATATAGCCATAAATTCAGCTCCTAGAGTATCTAGATTTCTAACAGAATTTGTTCAAGAAGAAATTGAAGATATTATTGATAATAAAATATCAGGCTCACAATGGGATGTTGATTTTAAATCATTTATAGCCACAGCTGAAGGAATTGTAGAAGCTACTGATTTATCAGTTCATCCTTTAGCCCAATCTTGGTTTAATGGAACAGGAACTTATTTGGATATACCACAAACAACAGATGGATGTTCTTGGAACTCACCAGATTTCAAAAATTCTGGTACTGTATGGTCTTCAAGTGGAACAGATAGTACTGATAATTATGTTACTAGTTCTTATAATTTAACTTATGCTAATGCTGGTGGTGGTGCTTGGTATTTAAGTGGATCTGATGGTACTTTATATGCTGTAACTCAATCATTTGATACTAGATCAACAAAAGATTTAAAAGTGAATGCTAAAGTAGTAGTAGAAAAATGGTATAGTGGTTCATTTGCTAATAATGGTTTTATAACAAAATGGGAAGATAATGTTGAATTTAACTCAAGCACTCAGATACAACCTGTAATGCAGTTTTATAGTGTTGATACAAACACAATATACCCTCCACAATTAGAATTTAAATGGGATGATTATTCAACAGTATTAACAGGTTCAGCTACATCTAGTATCGTAGGAACAACAAATTTAGCTACTTCATTAGCTGAAAATCCTGGATATTTTACACCTGAAAGTGTAAATAGATTTAGATTTAATGTAGCTCCTAAATATCCTACCCCAATATGGACAACATCTTCATTATTTACCCAAGTCCATTATTTACCAACTTCTTCATTTTACGCTGTAAAAGATTTGGATACTAATGAATTTATTATTAACTTTAGTGAAGAATATACAAAATTAAGTTCTGATAGTAAAGGAAATTATTTTGATTTATACATGAATGGTTTAGAACCAGAAAGATATTATAAAATATGTGTTAAAACTATTATAAATGATTCAACATTAATATTAGATGATAATTATTATTTCAAAATTGTAAATGCTTTGTAATGGCTAAAGAAGATATAAGTTTTAATAAAAGAGTTTTTAATAAAAGAGATTATATTAATATTATAGATCCTTCTTTTAATCAATTGGAATCTCAAAATATTGAAGAGCAAATAGAAAAACAACCTTCAGTTCAAGAGTTTTTTGATTTATATAATACTCTTTTTTATCAAATCAATGAATTAGGACCAACCAATTCACATGAATTTTTAGTTAAGACTAGTGGAGAATATATTAATTCTGAACCTAATAACGAATTGATTGAAGCACTTCAAAATGAAATATCATCATTAAGAGAAGATTTATTAAGAACCCAACAAGAAATGGCTGACCAAATAGCTGCTCTACAATCAGTAGCTACTCCGGATATTCCAGAAATAGAAATACCAGAACAACCGTAAAATAATGGCTACAATATCAATAATAGATCCAGAAACTTTTGAAGTTCAAAATTATGAAGATAATGATGTATCATTAATAGGAGCTTTTAGTGTTAGTAATAAACTATTAACCCCTTCAGATTATATAGAATTTAATGTTTACACTTTAAGCAAAGAATTATTATTATCAGACCCAAATTTTACATCATATACAGTTCAAAATAATAGCCAAACCTCAGGTAGTGAAGTTAATAAAATCACAATTTCTCCATCAGAAGATTTAATAGAATCTGAATTTGAAGAAGGAGATTTTATAACTTATTATAATTTTTTATCAAAGGTTATTGGGGATGATTTTAATACTTTATATATAAAAGATATTTCATCTGATAGAACTGAAATTAGACTTAGTAGTACTGTACTCTCAAATTTAGATTTAGTTGAAAAGACTAATAATTTTATAACTTTTAGAAATGTTCAAGATTATTTTGTTGATTTTTTCTTAAATTTTGGAAATAATGAATTATTAATAGCTAATAATATTAAATTAGAAAATGAAACAAGTAATTCTCCTACAATTTTAATTAAATTATTAGAACCTTTACCATCTACAAAAGTAAAAAACACACCAGTTTGGGTTGTAAGACAATTTAGTGATCCTGTAGCTTATCAAGTATCATTCCCACCTAAAATATTAGATCCAAAAGATACCATAAAAATTCAAGGACCAAATTATAATCTACCTATTAAAGATGAAATTAATAATTCCTCACCTCTTTTATCATTTAATAATATAATAACTAATGCCCCTTCAAGTTCTGTAAATCAAATTAAAAGTTTAATAGAAGAAAAATCAATTAATATTAGTGTTGATTATACTAATTTTAATGATTTTATACATTTTAGTTCATTACAAACTAGACTAGAAAATTTTTATTATAAAATAGAGTTAATAGAAAGCAGTTCTAAAGAAATATATGATTTATCTTTAATATCTAATTCTAACACTACTATCACATTATTAGAAAATAACATATCTAATATAATTGAAAATTTTGATAAATTTGAATATTTTATGTATTATGATAGTGGCTCAACCAATTCATGGCCTAAATCAAATACAGAACCACCATATATTTTATATCCAACTACAAGCTCTCAAGTTTTAACATGGTTTGGAAGTGATGATGAACTTAGTTCTAATTATGGAGGATTAATTTTATCTGCTTCAAATTTTGATAATGCTAATCCTAATGAACTTAAAAAAGCTATCCCTGAATATTTAAGAGAAAACCCAGCAAATAAACAATATGACTTATTTGTTGATATGGTTGCTCAATATTATGATAATGTTTGGCTATATACAAAAGATATAACTCAAAAATATAACGCTGATAATAGGTTAGATTTTGGTATATCTAAAGATTTAGTATCTGAAGCTATAAGGGATTTTGGGCTTAAGTTGTATCAAAATAATTTTTCAAATAATGATTTGTATACCGCATTTTTAGGAATAACCCCTAGTGGTAGCCTGTTTCCTTTTCCAGAAATGACTTCAACCTTACCATCAGGTATAGGATCTGGAATACCAATAGGAATGGAGTTTGTAAATACATTAATATCAGCATCTAATGATATTATACCTTTAGATGATGTTAATAAATCATTGTATAAAAGAATATATCATAATATACCATATTTACTTAAATCAAAAGGAACAATATCTGGGTTACGAGCATTAATAACTTCATATGGTATTCCTGATACTATACTTAAAATATCTGAATTTGGTGGTAAAGACCAAGTAAATGCTAATGATTATGATTTATATTTTGATAATTTTAATTATGCTTTTGACACTAAAGGTACTAATTATATAAGTACTCCTTGGGTTGTTAATTTTACTAAATTCCCAGGAGTTATAGTTAGAAATCCTAGAACAATTCAATTTAGATTTAAACCTGAATCAATTACAAATGGTGTATCACCTTTTGGGCTATCTAATTTATCTCAATCTTTATGGCATGTAGAACATTTATCAATCCAATCTTCTATTGTATTAGAATATACAGGGTCAGGTTTAATTAGCAGTTCTCTATATAGTGGTTCAAATTTAGATCCATATTATCAATATGGAACTTTAAAATATATAAATACATCAGGAGAATCCGCTAGTATTTCTTTACCCTTTTTTGATGGGGGTTGGTGGTCAGTAATGGCAACTGTAGATTCAAATAACTCAGCTTCTTTATATGCTGGAAATAAAATATATAATGGTAAAGATGGAACTACTATAGGTTATTTCTCATCATCTAAAGCTCCTGCTGATGGTTGGGGTGTGGCTGGAGGAACCTCATTTTTTGCTAAATCAAGATCAGGATATTCTAATTTTTCAGGTTCTTTACAAGAAATAAGATATTATGCTCCTACTATAAATGAAAATGTATTTAAGGATTATGTGATGAATCCTTTATCATTTGAAGGTAATTCAACCAACTCAGCCCCTAATGAGTTAATTTTTAGAGCTGATTTAGGAAGTGAATTAGATATTTCAAATATCTTAACTGGTACTTCCATTCATCCTAAAGTAACTGGATCTTGGGATATTACTTCTTCATTTGCTAATAACAGTAATTATATATTTAATGATACAGCTTCATATAAACTAAATAGAGAAACATTCTTTTTAGATCAACCTGCGGTTGGTATCAAAAATAGAATTAATGATAAAATTAGATTTGAAGATAATGTTATACCATCAGGAAACACATTATCTGCTTTAAGAAGAATAGTCCAAGAAACTGAAAATAGCTCCTCATATACTAATAGTATAAATTACTTAGAAGCTGCTTTCTCACCTCAAAATCAAATTAATGATGATATTATAGGACAAATGGGTCATTTTAATATTGGTGATTATGTTGGTGACCCTAGACAAAGATTTGAAAAAGATAATAAATATAAAGATTTAAATAATTTAAGTGAAGAATATTTCAAGAAATATATTAAAAATTATGATTTAAAAGATTTCATAAGATTGATAAAATTTTTTGATAATTCTTTATTTAAAATGATCAAAGATTTCATACCAGCTAGAACAAGTCTAGCATCAGGTCTAGTGATAAAACAACATTTATTAGAAAGAAACAAATATCCCCAACCCGAGGTATCAAAATCAATAGAATCAATTTTATCTGGCTCTATAGATATGGTAGAGATAAAAGGTGGCCCTGGAGGCATGCTTAATATTTTTAATAGCACTTCAACTTCCCCATCTGGTTCTTTAGGTGATGGTCCTAATAACAGATTTGATTTAACTCAAAGTTTTGAAGAAACCTTCTTAAACTTATCAGGTTCAGCAACTAAAACAAGTGATTCACAGGATGAATTTTATGATGGTGAATTTAGTGGTTCAACCTTAATCATTACTAATGGAGAACTAAACCCAGGATGTGATATATTTAAAAACCTTATTCCTAAAGGTGCTAATGTTTTTGGAATAAGATCTTACAACTATATTGATGATGATATATCTAAATGGATTCAAAGTGAAAATCAACCTACAAAAGGATATATACAAACTTTTTACTCAGAATATATATCTCCTTACCAAACCCCTAACCCAGGAGTATTTCCACCCCAGGGTAGTGGTATGGGTAGTGGTATAGGCAGTGGTATAGGCGCAGGCCCAATTATAAATTATTCACCTGCCGGTGGTGGTAATACTACACCACCTAACCCACAAATAACATCTTTAGGTGATGTAAATGGTAACCCTTTAAATATTGATTTGGGTGATTTAGATGAAGATTTTGAAATAGGAGATCAAATTGGACCAATTTTTACAATTTTAGATGAAAATGAAGATATTATGGGTGTGGCTGATGTATCAGTTGAAAAAGTACATCAATGGAATGATCCTTTTTTCACTTATAATCTTGTTAAAGTTGAACCACATTCCTCACCATATTTTCAACCTGGGGCCCCAATAGGAAATGATGTATATGATCAATGGAAACTTGTAGCTACACATAAACGTGTTGCTAAATCTAATGAAAGTAGAAATAATTTACGTATAGCTTTATCAGCCTCAAGATATGACCCATCTACTTTTTCTATGAACACTGTATCTTTCCTTGGTGATGCTTCTAATACTTTTAAAATTTTAATAAAAAATAAAAATCCTAGTATAGTTGTAATGAATGCTCTTGCTAATACAGGAAATACCCCAACAGTACCAAATTATAATCAACAATCAGTCACAGGTAGACCTTTAAAAATTGATTGGAGTTCTTTCAATAGCACATCTATGCCAACTAATAATTTTGAATTTGATGATGAGGGTGGTTTAACAGGTGGTGAAACAGGTGTATGTTGTGTTTGGTCAGCTGAACATTGGAATACTAGAATTGGAGCAGCATCCACAGTAGGTGGTGCATATCTTGCCCAATTTGCTATAACTGATAATGGATCTACAAATGCTACACCTCTATCATCCCACGATATAACTTTAAGATCAGGCCAAAACCCAACATCTGATGATAATAGACTTGGTGGTTTAGATTATGAAATATTACAAGTTAGAACTGATACTTGTAGATGTTATCTAGCATATAATAATAGCACTGGTAGAACTAATGTAACTATTTCAGATATTGGTGCTTATAATAATAAACCTGATTTTGTTGGCTCACCAAAATTTGCAGTTAGTGATTTTGAAATTGTAGGTATGCCATCACAAACTAATGATTGGTTAAGTGGTAAATTTATTAGATATAAAATTACAAGTGGTCTTTCTAATTTTGTTGATGTTGTTGATAATAATGGTATTTTAGGTTGGTCTAGTCCTCCTTTTGGTGATTCTGGTAATTCAAGGGCTGCTATTATGGTTACAATGGAAGTTCAAATAGTTGAAAACATCAATGGCTCTGATATTCCTGATACTGCCATTTTCAAAACAATAATATATAAAGGGAGTGAATTTTAACAGGTTAATATTAAAATAAATAAATTATGATAGAAGAAAGTATAAGATATATAAAAATACCAAAGTTAGATTCAAATGATAATGATATATCTGCAACTTTAAATAATTTAACAACAATTATTGTACCATTAAATAGTACTTCTGAAACTAAACAATTTAATGTTTTAGCTAGAACTGAATTTGAAACATATTATTTATTTAATGTTACTGCAGATGATCAAGATATTCCCACTGGTGATAAAACAAAAATAGAGGAATACATATTCTCAGGCTCAATGAATACAGGTAGTTTTGAAGTAATAAAGGCATTTAATAGTATACTTTATGTTAATATGCCAGTTCAAACAGTTATAGAAGATAATTTAAACTTTTCAGGTGATGGTATATATTTACCAGATATGGATATTTTTAATCCATCAATTACAGGGTCATCAGTTGTAATTGAAAATGTTTATAATATAAACACTTTACCACAAAAAGATCTAACTGCTAAACTTCAAGGATTTGTATCATGTCAAAACCCCAACGGAGGACTTAGTATTTCAATTAGAAGGTACCAAAGTGATGGACTTCCTTACCCGGGAGATATAGCGGTCTTTACTACAAGTGATACAGCCACATTGCCTATAGATATAAGTGGAACAATACCTGCTGCTGATATAACACCAGGTGATTATATAGCAGTTCAACTCAAGCTTGAAGCACCTCAATTTTCAGGTTTTAGAAAAGCTCAATTTCATAGTGGTACTAAATTATTAATAGGATCAAGTGTTACTCCTCAAAATGATACTGTGATAATAGTTGAACCTTACCTTGTAGAAAGATTTCAAGGAACAAATTGTGATGTTTTACAAGGAATGGTACTTGGTGAGAGACCAAATCCTTTTTTACAAGACATAGACTACTCAACATCTCAAAATATACCTGTCAATGTTGAAGCTTTAATAAGTGGCAGTGCTACAAGAGCAACAGTACCAGAATCTTTTTACACTCAAAAATCTTCAATTATTCCAAGATATTTAGGAACAAAAAACCAATCACGTAAAATTAACATTTGGAATTCATCATCATTTAATATAGGAAATTATGGTAATACAAGTCCTATAGAGGTAGATAATATTAATATATTTGAATTTGCTTGGGGTGGTGGAACAACTCCTGAAATTTTAGGTTGGGGTGGTATGAAAATGAGTAATATACTTCAAGTTAATACTACCTCATCAGTTAGAATTATTAACAAAACAAAAGAAGCTGAACTTAAATTATATGATGATTATCGTTATCAATCTACATCATACCCAGTTATGGAACAATATAGAAAGACAAGTGATTTAGGTCCTGATGTGAGTATTAGAACTATCTCACAAAGTGGTAATCCTTTATTTGTTTGGCAAGTATCACAATCTAGAGGAGAGTTTTATACTACTTTAAATAATGTAGTTCCTGCTAATACTAACATTCAAATAGGATCATATGGAATTAACCAATCACCAACCCCAATAATCCCAGTATCTACTAAAATAGCAGCTCTAGGTTTTAGTGTGCCAAGTAAATCAAATTTTATGATAACATCATCATATGATCAAGGTCCTACATCTTCACAATTAAGTTATGATGATAATGGTAATTTGATAACAAATGATTACCTAGTTCCATTATTAAGTGGATCATGGGCAACAGTCCGGTCCTCACAACCTCATTTAATGATTACAACATGGAATAGTAATATAAGTAGAGTAAAGAGAAACCAAGATGGATTTTACCAAGCAGGATCTTTTGTAAAATTAACATACAAAAAATTCCTAAATCAAATAAATGCTGATTTAACAAATGGAGATAGATGGTTCATCACTATATTCCAAGAGTTAGAAAGTGCTGGTACAACAGGTGATTTAGATGATGCTTTACTAACAGGTTCTACTTTAGTTCCTTTTAATGCTGGATATAATGAAAAAGATGAAAATGGTAATTATCCATATCCTTTAGCTAGTAAAGGAGTATATGAAATTGTTGGAACCGACCCCTCTTTCAACCCAGTATATGATATGGACCCAGTATTTTTAATAATCCACCCACCAATAAAATTTGTAGTACCATCTTCATCTTTCTTTTGTGTGCCTGATGGTCTACCACCATTTCCTTCAAATGCTACTACATGTGGATCAAATACTTATAAAGTATATGAAACTAATGCATTAGGACCTTATAAACAAATAAACATAGGTAAATCTGAGTCAACAACAAACAACCAACACCCAGGTTCTCCTACTAATGGTCTTGGAATGTTAATGTGGAAAGCTGTTGGTAAAGGTCAATTAACCGGAGAAGATTATGTACTTATACAAGATGAGATATCTGGTGTTGGTCAAGGATATTTCTCAACTGAGTTTTTACCTGAAGAAATTAATGATAACATTATACAAATAACAAAAGAATTTGGTTCAAACAAAACTTAAAACACAGTTTGGATTAGAAATTAATAATACATATATTTATAACATATAATTAAACGAAAATGGGATATTTAAATAATCAAGTTATAACAGTTGATGCCATTTTAACAAAAAAAGGCAGAGAGTTGTTAGCACAAAATGATGGTTCTTTTAGAATTACACAATTTGCTTTAGCAGATGATGAAATAGATTACACACTTTATAATCCAAATAATGCCTCAGGCTCAGCTTTTTATGGAGAAGCTATTGAAAATATGCCTTTATTTGAAGCATTTCCAGACCAAAACCAAATAATGAAATATAAATTAGCTACTTTACCAAGAGGCACAGCTGTTTTACCTGTATTAGATTTAGGTTTTCCAGCTGTATCTTTAGCTCAAGGAGCTAATTTATCAATCACACCCCAAACATTAAATTATTTAGGTAATGCTACAACATTTGAAACCTCTGGGTACTCAGCTACAATAGCAGATGTCAGGACTTTATCTACTTTTACTGGTGTAGGTATTAATAGTGAGGCTGCTACAGTTTCAAATGCTAATTCAACCACAACAATAGGAACAGATGTTTCTTCAACAGTTATTGGTACACAAATAAATTTAAGAGCTACAACAGTTAATACTTTATTTAGTAACACAAGTATGTTACAAACAACATTAACAGTAATAGGATTAGACAGTGGGGCCAGATTAACAATACCAGTTAACATAACACAAACAACAAATTAAAAAAATAAAAAATGGGATTTAAAAGATTAGACGCTGAAGATTTTGTTGTAAGTGCAGATGCTGTACAATCAACAGCTTGGTCAACAGATACACCAGATTTAACACAGTTTTATACTTCATCAATACAAAAAGGAGGAAGTTCAGGAAAATATTATATGAGTGTATACCAATCAGATCCAGAAGTATCAGCAGATTCAACATGTCAATTTGATATAGCTTATGGTGATGTAAATGGAAGTGGTAGTAAAAACTATAATAATTTATATCCACAACTAACTCCTTCATCTACAACATACGGCCAATACAGAACTATGATATTAGAAGATGAAAATAGTTTATTTACATATGGTTCAGGAACCAATGAATTTACCCCTGATAGTTTTATAGCTATATCAGTTGAAAGATCTAGATATAAAGAAAAATTATTTGCTCCCACCTTTAACTTAAGTTTATCAGGACCTACAGGTAATGTTAATTTAACTAATGATTCTGTCTCCACTACAACCTCTACTTTTTATGGAACAACAAGAGTATATCAAGTTGTAGAAGGAACAAATGGGTCACCAAATGGAACAACAGGTTATGTAGCTAATTCAGGTTCATATGGTTTATTTTTACCTGAGATTGGAACTATATTATTTAATCCTGAAGCATTAAAACAAAAGATAGGACTTGTTTTTGTCACATCACAAAATCCTAGTAATCAATCTATTAATTTTCAATTATTTTATAATGCTATTGTAGCTGGAGGATATTTTCAATTAAATGCTGAGGAAACAATTACATCAGATTATATCTTTATTAGAGCTAGAAACTCAGAGTTTAATTATTCAACAAACCCTTCATTTATATCCGGTTCAACAGGTGAATTAGTTTACACTGAATTTATAAATAACCCTCAAGTATATGCTACAACTGTTGGGATGTATAATGATAATAATGAATGTGTAGCAGTAGCTAAACTTTCAAAACCACTATTAAAAGACTTTACTAAAGAAAGTTTAGTAAGAGTTAAATTAGATTTTTAGGATGAATGAGTACTTACAAGCCATTTACCACATCAGATGTTGTTGTAACTCCATTTAAAGTAAATAAAACTTTTACTTTTCAAGGAGTTAATGAGCTTATTTCCCCAAATGTTGGTATAGATAGATATAAAGGAAAAAATATTCCTTATATATCAGGTTCTGATTTAACAGGTGATATTTTAAAAAGATCAAAATCATTAATATATGACTCTGCTAAACAATTATATTATACAAATTATATAAGAGGAAAAAATGGATCACCTGCTTTTACATCATCAATTTTACCTGATGGTGTTAGGGTTGGCCAAGGAGGAGATGAAGCTCAACCCTCATATATTAATTATTTAAATAATACTTTACAAGCAGATAGAGTCTTCCCAACAGCTTCTAATGATTTTATAGGTGTTATTTCAATTCCTTCAAACTTATTTGGAGAACAAATAAAACCAGGTTCTTTTTCATGGGAAACAACAGGTTCTACAAATAATAAAATAACAGATGATGGTGAAGGAAGATTATTTAATCATGGGGTTAAAGTAGGAGAAATAATATACCAACATGGGTTAATAATGTTAACAACATACGGATTATCAATTCCAACTAGCAGATATGACTCAGCTATATATGGTCAAGGTTTATACTCAGCTACTGATGAAGAAGAATTAGATGAATTTTTATCTTGTAGTATTGTTACTTGTTCATTTCAAAGTACTAATACTATATATGAATCACAATATAAATGTTCTTTTAATCCAAGTGAATATAATTATACACAAAATCCATCAGCTATATCAAGTAGTTTAAATAGTGGTGTATTATATGATTTTTTAACAGGTTCATACTTTCAACCTTATATAACAACAGTTGGATTATATAATAATGCAAACCAATTAGTAGCTGTAGGAAAATTATCACAACCTTTACAAAGTTCAAATACAACAGACACTACTATATTAGTTAACTTAGACTTATAATATTTATAAACATGGCAAAAAGATTAGAAAAAACAGGGGTACAAACAGGACAAATAATTTTCGCCTCAGAAGTATCACAATCCATTGATGCTTTTACAGGAGTAGATGCTTATGATATTAATCTATCAGGATCTTTAAATGTAACAGGTTCAACAAAAATAGTAGGAGATACTTCAATAACTGGTTCTTTAAATACATTAGGTGCTGTAGAAATTGAAAATGGTTTTTTAAAAATATCATCTCCAAATGATAATCCAGAAGAATTAGGTATTCAATTATTTCATCCTTCTACTGATGAAGAAACTGGTCTATCAATAGAGTTTAACACAAAAGGAGATGACAATACAGCCCATATTAAATCTTTAAGTAATGATAGTTTAAAAATTGGAACAGCTGGTAGAGATAGATTATTTATTACTTCATCAATTAATGGTTCTTTAGTATCCAACACATGTTTAGGTGTAGGAGTACCAAATCCTAAATCTATGCTGCATGTTAGTGGATCTACAATTGTTGGACATAATATGGATATAAAAAATATAACCACTATAGGTGATAGTGGTAGTGCTACTTTATCTCCCCAAACAATGTTAAATATATTTTCATCAGCCTCAAATAGTGATATTGTACGTATACATAATTCTAATGGATCCGGGGCTGGATCTGGGATTGGATCTGGACCAGAGTCTATTTTAGAAATTACTGAAGATGCTGTGGGTAATAGCGTTATTGATATGAGAGATAATGGTGGTAATGTGAAAAACCGTTTTAGAGCAGGATCAGGTTGGAGTCATTTTTCAGATGGATTATCAATAGGGACAATTACAGATCCATCACCAGATAATTTATATGTTTCAGGTTCAACATTAATTTCAAAAGCTTTAACTATAGATAAAGAGGCTATTAGTTTAGGAGAACAATCCTTAACAGTATCAGGTTCTGCTGTGTTAGCTTTACCATCAGGATCTAAAGGCTTTCAGGATTTCCAAATTATGGGAGCTCATACAGTTGAATGGGATGTAACCCAAGAAGTAACATATTTTGATGATGATTATATAATATTAAAATCTGATTTAAATTCTTTATATTGCGAAATTCGACAAAATCCTAATGGAAGTCTTGTCAATGTTGTTTATAATAATGAAGGTACTTATTCATATTTTGATAAACAAGTATCTGATGGGCAATTTACTCTTGATTCTAATTTTTTAGATGATGAGACAGGAATAATTACTATTAAAGCTCCAAAAGATTCAATTTATCCTTTTTATAGAATAACAGTTGTAAGAGCTAATATATCATCATATGCCAATAATAGAATATATGCTATAATAGAAAAATTATTTAAACCACAATTACCATAAATTTAAATTATGCCAGATATAGAATCAAATGATAATGAGCTAAAATCAAATGTAGAAGAAACATTTTCTACAACTGCAGATAGTAATACTGAAGATATAGAAACATCAAAATCAGATGACTCTTCAGAGGGAGATGGTAATTTATCTTCTAAAGATCCAAATGTAAACCCAGAAGAAAAATCTGGTTCTGGAGATGGTTCTGGAGTTGGTGGAAATATTACTCACTCAGATGTCTCAATAAATTTATCAAATTTTTGGGTAGCAAATGTCTTAAAAAAGACTAGAAATTCTAATACTAATGAAACAATAAAAGAACATGTAGTTAAAATTATAGAATCTGACCCAGAGTTTACTTTAGAAGATAATAAAAATTTAGTTAAAGCTCGTTTAGAACAATTTTTTGACACTGAACATTTATATCAAGATGAAATCTCTTACACATTAGAATATAAAAGTATCACTCCATTCCTATCCTCAGGTGAAACTACAATATCAGTCCCTGTAGCGTCAAATAATACCTCAGATAACACTCTAGGGAATCAATCAGGTAATGGTAATACTGGAGTTATTATTGGTGGTTCAGGTGGTGGTTCAGGTGATGTTGATAATCCAATAGGTTCTGTTGATTCAAGTAAAACTAATGATAAGTTAGACAGTGATAATGCATTAACAGATGGTAACACCTCAACAGATTCAGATAGTAATTTAGATGATGAAACAGATGACAACATCTCAACTGATCCAATAACAAACCCAGACAGTGACAAAACAGATGACAAAACTGATGGTAATGATACTTCTACAGACCCAATAACAGATCCAGATAGTAATTCAGATGATACAACAGATGATAACACCTCAACAGATCCAATAACAGATTCAGATAGTGATTTAGTTGATAAAACAGATGATTCTACCACAGATGATTCTACCACAGATTCAGATAGTGATTTAGCTGATGAAGATGAGGATGATAAAACAGATGATACTGCAGATGATACATCAACAGATCCAATAACAGATTCAGATAGTGATTTAGCTGATAAAACAGATGATTCTACCACAGATTCAGATAGTAATTCAGATGATACAACAGATGAT
>CETN01034881.1_pt1 | contig 20997 bp, 26 predicted proteins | sample 531301 | NCBI WGS metagenome assembly CETN01 (sample SAMEA2622656, study PRJEB7988) | marine metagenome | isolation source: saline water (ENVO:00002010), including
TCCATCTGTAATGGAGCAACCAATCCACCGCTTGATGATACGCCAACGTAAACTGCAAATGTGTCTGTTGTGACTGAATCTACACCAAGATTACGATTATGGGCGTAATCTGTGGTTCTTGGATATGCGTGTTCAGTTGAATTATTATCCTGTGTGCATGTAAACACTATGGAAGTTGTAGCAATACCCACAATACTATTTGCTTTTTTAACTCCATTAGTTGCTCCTGCTTCAAAGTAATGTTGGCTTGTATTTGATGATGTTCCTACATCAAGACGGAATGTGTTTGTAGTTACATTTGATATTGGTAAATATTTTTTACTTGCTGGATCACCATATCTTGGGTATGGATGTGTTGTTGCACGATTATCTAAATCACAACTGAATGTTATTGCACCATCTTCCAATTTAACAAGATCACCATTTGAGAATCCATGATTGTTTGCTGTCACAGTCAAGATACCCACAGTTGGACTGTAAGTTGTTCCAGCACCTGCGGTCACTGCTGTTGGTGCTGATAGTCCATGACTCGCTTTTGTGAAAGTAGTCATACCAGATCTACCATCATATATGACATTCGTTACAGAGAATGTGCTTCCACCAACTACACTGATAGCATTTTCCCTTGCTCTTACAAAGAAATGTATCGCTGGATTATAAAAATGTTTGTAGTTTTTTGAACTTCCAACGACTGCAGAGAACTCTGTAGTAAATCCTACAAGGTCGACAATATAAGATTGTTGTGGATCTGGAAATATTGATGTGGTAAGACCAGCGTTACTTGAACATGTAAATGCAATACCTGCAAGAGTTACTCCATCACCTGAAGATAAACCATGAGGATCCATTGTGGTGACTGTGGCGATACCAGATGGTTCATCATATATGACATTTGTAATCGTAGTTATACCTGTCTGATTACCTTTGATGAATAATCTATCAATCGTTGTTGCTGTCTTTTCTAAAACTAATCTACCATCAATTAGAATCGCTGCATCATTTGGTGGTATCTCAATATCTTTTATAATTCTTATATCTCTCTTATTATTTGTGCTTCTTGATTCTCTACGTTGTATAAGTGTAACTGTTGGATATGTATTGATTCCTACATTGGATACTTGTGCGTATAACAAAAGGGAGGACGCTCCTGTTGGAACTTCATATAACTTTTGTTCACCTGGTGCTACAGGTACAGCCAATGATATAAATTTATTTACTGGTGCAATTGCCATTTATCTCAATGCTAATATTAATGGTGTTAACTGTGCTTGAATCGCTCTGTTGAAATCTCTTCCACGAATTGTAGAAGTAGTCTGATCAACTGTTAGACCTTGACCGATTCTGAAATTACCTTTTTGATCAGTACTGGTAAATGGGACTTGACCTCCATTTATTGCAACAATTTCATTTTCAGGTATAGGTTCACCACCTTGGAAAGGGTTGGAACTATTTATATCTGTACCAGCACCTATGTATTCAAATGAATGGGAACTCGTGATGATACGACTGATCCTTTTGAATTCACTACTTGAACCAGCAGAGACTGCATATGGAACAAACTCATTGAAAGTAACAGTCGTCAGTCCAGCATTTGTTGGTTCAGTCGCTGTTTCTACAGTAAAGAATATCGGATCCATTTCTGCAACAGCAGTCGCTGACCCACTTGAGAATGATATAGTTACATCTTGTTGATTAGCACCTACACCAGTTGGTAAGAAGTTTCTACCACTTGCAATCACATCAACAGAGGTGATTGTACCTGCTGCACTCACATTTGCAGATAGTTCTGCAAGTATCGCTTCAGGACCTGCTGGTGCAGTAATTGTCACGTTTGGTGGAGCAGACTGACTGTATCCTGATCCACCATCTGTGATCTTGATACTTCTGACTAAATTGAGTGGAGCTGTTGTTATTCCTGTCTTGCCTAGTGCTGTGTCTGCATAATCATCCAAATCTAATTTAAAGAAGAATGCTTGTCCATCAAATGGTTTTCTCACATTATTGAGATCATCTTTTACATTGTTCAATACAAATGAGTCACCTTCTGCAACTGTAGCAGTGTTCACAGTTCCAGTAAATTGTGTATCACCAACACCATCAGCAACTAAACCAAAGATACCAAATGATGAGTTAGAGTTTGTAAGATCACATTGTCCACCAGAATCAACATAGATACCTTTTTCACATCCAATCGTAAATATTGAAACTAATTGAGCATAACCATCATTCGTAATTGATACACCAATACCTGCTTCATTATATTGTGTGAATGAGTCGCATACCATAGATTTCAAATCTTGACCTAAACTATTGATACCCGTAAATGCTGCGTTTGCATGATCACCATTTATCTTCATACCAATACTCCCAGTCATGAAGTTTGTACAGTTTCTTATGTAAGGTGATCTCCATCTACCACTCGGACCTTCGTTTGCAGGTCCTAGAGCAATATAACCACTAATTGCTTTATCAGAATTTTCTGTTGGTGGAAAAGCAACTGAACCACATCTAGAGTGATCTGTTGCGTGAGATATACCTGCGAAACTTAAATTTTCTACCAAACAACCTCTTCTCACATGCAGAACATCTTTATTTGGATTATTGGGTACAATAGTAACAAGTCTTAAATCTTCTCCTGAAATCGCTACATCAGTTCTCAATCCGATAGGATTTGCCTCATTATAAACTCCTGATCTTATCTTAATCGTATCACCTGGTTCAGCAATAGCAGCTGCTGCAGCAATAGTAAATTTAGCATCACCTTCTAACAGTCCACTATTACTATCCATTCCATTCTTTGTAACCCATAGTGTTCTCTTTGTTTGAACACCAGATGGTCTCCATGATACACCAGACCCAACTGATGATAATCTATAATCAGTTTGAGCAACCCCAACTCCATCTTCATTATTAATATCTTTTAGAATACTATTAAGTTCTACGCTTCCATTAAAAACTGTTTCTCCATCTACATTAAGAGTATTATCAAAGTCTACTGCATCTTCAACTTTTAAGGTATTTTTAAGAGTTGTCGCTCCATCTACTTCTAAAACATCATTAAGATCAGTTCTTCCATTAACATCAAGAGTAGAGTTTAGTGTGGTCGCACCATCTACATTCAATGTAGTATCAAAATCACCACCACCTTGCACAGTCAAATTGGATTGTAGTGTTGCGTTACCACCTAATTGCAATGTGCTATTAAATATCGCTGGTCCGTCAAGGTTAAGTGAAGAATCAAAATCAACAGAACCCGTAGCATGTAAAGTTCCCGTGATATCTAATGTTGATGAGGGATTATTATTTTGAATTCCCACATTGGTCATTCTGTAAATTGGTGCGTTACTACCAGTTCCGCTATGACCCCATAAATCTCTTGTTGTTATTCTACCGATAAAACCAGGATTATCTGGATCAACTGATGGTACTAAAGTATCAGTTCCAACTCCAGCACTATTTTCTTGAACAAAATTTAAAGCAGTAAAAGTCGCTGCAACTCCAGATCTTTGTAGATATATACCCTCATCCTGAACAAGAATACTCGCTGCATTTCCTGGTGTAACAGTCACCCAACGTATACCACCAGCGTCTTGATTTAAATAAGCACCATTAACACCAGAAGAATTAGTAGAATCAAATATGTCATCTGTAATTTTAACACTTCCAACAACATCTAAAACTTGCTCTACTACTGTTGTTCCTATTCCTACTCTACCTCTACTTACATCTGCTGTTATGACTGTTCCACCAAGACCAACTCTAAATTTTCTATCAGTAACAGCAATCGCAGTCGCTACGTCTACGTCACCACTAACACGTAAACTACCAGTTAAACCTGTTGATCCATCAGCATCATACCTAGAAGTTACTCTATTCCATCCAAGTATTTGAACTTCATTACCGAATGTTGAAGGACCGACTTGAACTTTTAATCCTTTTTTAACTAAAACACTATTAAAAATACTCTCTGCTACTTCTGGAGTGACTAACTTACCATGAACATAAATGTTCTCAAAAATCGAGTCACCTGAAAATGTCTGGTCTGCATTAACTGCCATCAGAAAAATCCTCCTGCCCCAATTTTCGACGCAACTTTAGCTGCACTAACATAACTTCCAGCAAAAGCTGAAAACATGTTATGAGTTCTTAATACAATTGCCATGTTACCATCACGAGGATTATGAATATGAACACGATTACCATGTATGTCTACATTACTTGTGGAGGTGTTCTTTTCAGATCTACCAATTCTTACATTATTCCCTTGCAAAACTAAAGTATCCTCTGCATCAATTGTAATATTAGTTGCTTTAATGTTTAATGAATTATTTTTTACAACAATATCAAACTTTCCATGATTTGTCTGAATCATGATCGCTTGTCCATCATTTGATTGAACAGCATTTTCCAATTGTCCAGCAGCTATTTCCAAAGTTCCATCACTATGGATACGTGCTAAACCACTACCATGTTGTGTTACGTTGAATTGATGTCCAGAATCATTCTTTGAACATAATGCCATCGCAGTATTACCTGCAGCACCCATCTCATTCGATCCTGTTTCTATAAAACAATTCGGACCAAAAGCATTAATTTGTCTTTTTTCTTGTGATGACATTAATATCCTCCTCCATATCCTCCACCACTAGGTGGTGATGGTGGTGGTGATGGTGGTGGTGACGATGGTGGTGGTGACGATGGTGGTGGTGATGATGGTGGTGATGATGGTGGTGTGGATGCGGGAGGTGAAGAAGATTCGTTCGACTGACTTGGAGATTCTGGTGTAGATGTTTGAGTTGTTGATGTTGTTGTCGTTTCGTAACTAGTTGAAATTGGTGTTTCAGATGTTGAAGTTGTTGATACCATGTCATCTGCTTCCTCTTCAGATGTCACAACTTCATTCATTTGCTCTGGAGGAGTTTCAACTAATGTATCAATCGAAATTTCAGGAGCAATTGACTCCTCTGATTCAATAATCTGATAATTTTCTTTTGGTAAGATACAATCTATCACTTGAATTAACCTTTCTTCTCTTGTTGATCTTTCAATTGAAATCACTGGTCGTAAAATCGCACCTGATCCAGTTCTTGTAGAAATATTTATTGTTGGTAAAATATCAGTTGGTATCTGCTCTACTACATCCACTCCAGCAACACTTCCATCATCTTTAAGTATTAATTTAAGATTATCATCAGTGATAAAGTCTTCGGGTTTATAATTAATACCTGGATTGTCGACAATTACTTTACTAATAAACAATTCTTGAATACCACCTTTACCTGTTGTATATTCTGCAACAGGATAATTTTCACCTTCACTGATTATGATAACATCTTTAATTTGTCCGAAAGTGGGTGAATTTTGATTCTGATCAATTATTGCTCTACCAAATGCACCATAACCTTGACCACAAGAATCAGTAAATGACACTAATGGTGCTGTTGTATATCCAGAACCTGGTTTTGTGATTCTAACTCCAGCAATACTCGCAGTTCTAGAGAAAGATCCAAATATGTCATCTACATCTAACTTGTCTATGAATTTACCCAGAATAACTTCACCAGCACCACCACTTCCATCTCCACCAAAAAATTCTATTTTAGGAGGTCCGCAATTAAAAATATTTGTTGTATTACATGGTTCCAATCCACTTGGTGTCCCTACCTGTGTTCCGAAAATACTCCATTGACCGTATTCTTCTTCAAATTCTCCAATTTTATTTGAAACTCCATCAGTCATTCGAGTTCCAAGTGATAATGCTCCATCAATTAAATTTTGTTGTTGTTTGTTTGATCTAGCAGGTCTTAAACCAACACCCATTTTATATACATTACTTGAAACACACGTATCTCCACCACCACATTTAAAAAGATCAGATGCCTTTGATATAGTATCAACACCTCCAGATATGAAATCCTTAACACTAAAAAGTCCACCCTCTATTCCAAGACCACTAAAGGTATTTGATATTGGATTGATGAGAGGTGTCATTACCTGATCTATTTCTTTGTTTATTTTACCTGCTATTGCACCAGTGAATTGTTGTACCGCACACGTAGGAACATTTGTAACATTTTTTATCATACCAGTAAGCATGTCTTCGATTGTACCTTTTAATGCATCTGATACTTTTGATCCTAAACAATCTAATCCACTAAACATTTTTGCAGAGGGTTCAATCATACCCTCCTGTAGTTTTGTAATTTTTGCAATGGCAGCTGTAACTGGTCTACCGCTGGCAGCAAATTCTGCAAAGGTTTTTGCTTCAATGCCTGATAATCCACCTTTTATATAACCTATTAAACTATCAGATAATGCATTTGTTATCTGTCCAGTAAAAGCAGTGCTTGCGTTTGATATCTCATTAGTCACCGATTTCATATCACTCGCAAGATTTAAACCAGCACCATCAATTTCAGTAACTTTATTAAAAAAGTTCTTCAAACTTATATCAACATTATCGAAAAAATTATTTTTACATGGATTTGCACCTGAAACAAGTTGACCAAGATTTGGTGACAATGGTTCTACACATACTTTAGTTGGTTTTTTATATTCTTCTAATTGTTTAAATCTTTTGATTTGATCACTAATAGACAGTTTATCAATCTGCTCTTGATTTAAAGGATTTACTTCAGCTAAATCAGGAAAGACAGATTTAATCTCCTTAATAGCACCATCCCAATTTGGAGGGTTAAGTTCTATTAATTTCTTATATGCTTGGATTTGCTCTTCAGATATTGAGAGTTGTGCTTCTGTCATTATAAGAGTTTTATATTATACTTATTTATCAGGTTATTTCAAAGTTTAAATCCGCAATATTTTCAATCTCCTCAAGTTCTTCAATCTCCTCAACTACTTGTGGTTTCTTAATGGCATTAACTTGTGGTGGTAAATTTGGATCAATACCTAAATTTTGCAATGACACTTGAGGCACATTTCTTCCCTTTCCTCCACCTTTTTGTACACCTTTACAAGTTTTTAAACCAGGTGTGCTGACATTATCGTTCTCATTAAATTCTTGTCCACCTAATATTCCCTCTGTGCTTCCATTTGTAAATCCTTTTGTCTGATCAAATTTACCATCACCTATTTCATCACTTTTTGTTCTTGGTAAAACACCATCAATTATGGGTGCCATATTGTCATCAGCAAGAAATCTACCTATAACAGTATCACCTTGAGATATTCTTGGTGTTTGCATCATTTCTCTTGCTCCACTACCAGCAGTGGCAGGTAATAAAACCATTGCGTATACAACATCCCTATCTTCAATTCCATCTTGTTCAGAGTAATGATCTAAAATACGAACCTTGTATCTCCATCCCCAACCTTGACCAGTGACTTGATCTGCTTGATTATCAAAAGATACGACTTTTCCTATGAAAACGTTATTATTCATTTTTTACTTACGTGTAAACCATATGTATCACGAGCGAGTGTTAATGATGTAACTGATTTATTAGAGTCAAAATAATGACACAAATGTAAAATAAGATATTTACCACTCTGTCTCTTATCTATACCCTCACTACATTTTTCATCTGCCAAAGCTTCAATTTCAAGTTTGATAACATCACCAGCTCTTAATTCAATATTGCATGGAACCATAATTTCAACAATTTGAGAATGAAGTATATTATATCTCATTGATGATTTTGCTTGCCATTCTGCTGGAGTATTATTAATAGATGTGCTAACTCCGACTTTATAACTTCCAACATCAAGAATGTGTATATTTGTTAGATTAAAACCTTGTAATTCTAATTCTACATCTTCACTATTACCGAGTGCTTGGTCAATGCCACCCGTATCACTAATTTTGTAAATTTTTTCTACATACTTTTTATTAAAAGGATTAAAGAAAATATTACGACTCGCATATGTCCCTGATTCAATCGCTTGAATCACATCTTGATCCTTAAGAAAATTTGGTGCTTTTAAAATTTTAAAATCGTTTTCATCACCTTTTTGATCTGCTCTAAAGGAACCATTATAAACATAAACTTGTTTTGGTTCTTGTGATACTAGAGAATTAATTGATTTAAAATTAAATCCATCTTGAGTTTCATAGAAAAAATAACCAGGATCACCCTTGACAGGGACAGCTTTTCTTGCTAGATCTGTAATTAATTCAAAAGCAGTTTTACCCTTTCCTGTGAAATCATACATATTTTTTGTTGCTTCAATATCAAAATAATCAGAATCGATACCTAATTTCTTTTTTAAAATAGTAGATACTGAATCGCTAATGGTTAGATTACTGTACTTATCAAATATGGCAGAAGTTTTGTTTTTCATTTCCCATTTTGAAACTAGATCTAATAATATCGCCTCACGATTAGATTCTCTACCAATTTGGGGAGCTGCTTTTACCTTCATCCCTGAATTTGAATTTTTCCTATTAAAATCTAAAGTTCCATATTTTGTTTCTATTTTAAAAGTAAAATCCTCATTACCAGATATTTTGTGTAAATTTTTCGCAGATTCAGAGGATTCAATATATGTGACACTTGCTGTAACTGCTGGTGAGTATACGCTTTCATAATAACTGAAACTTGTAACCTTTCCATTTACACTTCTTGTAAAAGATTGTTTCTTTCTCTTTTTTGTACGGGAGATAACAATCTCCTCATATTTTGATGCTGCAGCTGCTGCGTTTGCCATTATGATTTACCTCCTACAAGCACGGGATTATCGACAGGAACAATTTTTTCAATGGTTTTCGTAGCGACAATAATTTTTGTATTTGTTTTTGTGTTTGTTGATTTGGATTTTATTGTATCAATTCTTTCACTCTGATCATTTGATTTAATAATCACTGTTCGATTTATAATACCAAGAGCTTTTTCGTAAAAGTTTATTTTTCGATTGACTCCAGATATTTTATTAATATCACCTGATTTTATATATTCATCTTTCCTTATATAAGCTGCAGCAAGTTTTTTTTCTAATTCAGATTTTTTATCTGATAATTTAAATCTCTTACGATCCTCTTCAGGTAATACACCATCACCATCTCTTTCAGTTGAATCTAATTTTACATCTGATCCAGATCCCCTTGAAATAGTAGTTTTTTTGTCCTCTGGATCTTTTTCTATTTTTGTATTATTTTCTTTTCCAATAGACTTGTTAAAATCTTTATTTTCATTTACATTATCAGATCCTTTTTCTTCTTCTTTCGTGGATTCACCACCAAATTCCTCTGTCTCTTTATCAACAACATCAAGATTTTTGTTCAGTGTTTCTACCTCTTTGTTTATCTCTTGTTTTCTTTTATCTTGATCCTCAAAATTAACACCAGTAAAAAATTCAGTTATATTTTTAAGACCTGTGCCAACTATTTGCAGTGTCTTAAATGCAAAATTAATCAAATTTTTATTTCGCTCCTTCCACTCTTTAAATTTTTCTATCAAACCTGGCAATGCTGTAATTAATTGACCTATTAATATTGTTGCACCAAATTGAATTACCTTTTCAAAAAATCCCATCACACTTTTAGCAGCATTTTTAGCTGCATCACCTACTTTCTGAATTGGTGATCTTTTTAATGTTAATTTTTCCTCTTTTTCTTTAACTTTTTGTTGTTGAATTTGTTTTTCTATTAATGATTTTTTTTCGGCACGTATGTCTGCTAGAGTCTTATTCGCATCAGTTAAACTACTACGAAGATTAGTTACATTTATTTTTAATTTTTTTACTTTTTCTTTTAACATATTATACCTTTATTTTATATTTTTCTTTTATCTTATTCATGTATGGATTCAATACGTTCACAGAATTTATATCTTCCATAATATTTGTTATACCAAGAGATAATGGAGGTTGTTCTGGCATTTTATCTTTTTCAGTACCTAAATCCATTTGGACTATCTCTGTAGTACCCTCTCCCACAGGTCCCAATTTACTTACAATATCTTCGGTTTGTTTATTTGGAATAATAGTTCCAGCAGTATTTGGTTTAAATATTTCAGGTCCTTTTTCACCTACAATATATCTTTTATCTTTAGAAACTGATCCTCCAGTCTCCCTTGCTTCCATATTACTGGCATCATTCACATCTTTCGCGACTAAAGCAGCATCAGCAGCGAGTGATACAGCGGTTCCAACACCAGGTATCATAGATGCAGCACCAGATCCTAGTTCTAATAACGCACCACCCCAGTCACCTTTTCTCATTCTATCAATTGCAAATACAGCACCCAATCCAAGACCCACAAATGGTATTTTCTTAAGAAGAGATTTAGCACCTGCTTTCCCCGCAGTTTTTGTTAAAGTTTTTGCAGCGATCTTCTTTCCTGTTTTTGCGATTACTTTTTTTCCAATATTTTTAGAAGTCGTACCCGTTATTTTTGCTGCTATCTTACCTGCTTTTTTACCACCGACAGCGATACTTAATCTTGTAATTGCCTTACCAAGTTTCGGTCCATACTTGAATATTGATTTTGCAAGTCTAAAAGCATTTCTGATTACCTTTATTACACCTCGAATCGCTTTGACTATTTTCATAATCTTTCGGATTGCCAGTGCAACACCTACAAGAACAACTCCACCAACTAACCATTTAAAATTATTAACAACCCAATCAAAAACCTTTTCTAATTTTTTTCGATTCGCCTCATCCGACAACCAACTAAAAGCACCAGTGACTAATTGACCTGCAAAAATTGTTAATAGAAAATCTTTTATCTTATCAAATAAACCTACCGCTGGTTGTAAAAGTTTCTTTGTAGTTTCTTTAATACCTGTAAATAAACTTTTTCTCTTTCCCTCTAATTTTTGCTCTTCCTCTTTACGACCTTCTTTTTCTAGTTTTGTTCTTAAATTATCATTTTCCTGCTGTCCTTGATCAATTCTAAATGCAAAATCTTTTGCAAGCACACTACTAATACTTTGTATTGCAAGTGAAATTTCATCAATATCAGATCCCTGTGCTCGATTATTTCGACTTACTTTCAATATATCTTTTAACTTTGTTATTTTAAACGAGTTAATCGAAATCTTTTTTTCTATCTTTGCAATTATATCAAAAATATTTTCATCTTGAGTTTCAGTCTGCTGTAAATTTTCAGTCGTAAGTGCTCCACTAGGACTTGGTATTATAGAACCACCTCTTAAAGATCCAAGACCACCACCACTTTTCTTTACTATTGCACTACCACCTCCATCACCCCCAGTGAATATACTCTTGAGGTTTGTTACATTTAGTTTTACGTTTGAAGGAATGACTTCAGGATTAATGGCTTCCACTTTGTTGTGCTTTTAGGTTTTCCTCTTCAATGTATTGTTGTAGTAATGAAACGTAAATTTCACGCTCCCACGGAATCATATTTTCAATCTCCGTTAAAGAGTATTTATGATGCTGAATCAAGGCAAAATTTATTTTATAGTATGACTCAAGATTCGTATGAGACATACCTAACTGAAAAAAGCAGCTAAACCCTCCAACACTACGTCAGATTCAACTTTTGTTTTTGGATTTGTTATTTTAACTGTGTGTGTAAGTTTTGGCATAGTTGCAAAGAAATTTTCAATTTCTTTAAATTGTTTTGTATTCAATTGCTCAACAAATTCTTCAAGTTCTTTCTTTGTTGAATCATTTGCACCCCAACTTTCTTCTGCATTATATATCATATCAATACAAGAAGTTACCATTCCCATCGTTGTTGTTATATCAGAACTCGCACTTTCCGTTGTGTCAAAATTATTTTCTACAAATTGATTTAAGGATGGATACTTCATTTTCATAGAAAGTTCATCATCAAGTTTAATAATATTTTTATGTGACTTATCTTTCTTAATTTTTATTGTATCAATGTCTATTTCAGTTGTAACTTGTGTTTTTTCATCATCAGGACATAATAAATTTACTTCTATAGTTTCTCCAACTGACTTACCACGAACATTTAAGAACAAATATTCCATATCAAAGGTAGATAAATTACTTATTTTAACACCCTTCGTCATAATACAAGCATCTAATATTTCAACGATTGCGTTTGTAATCTGTTTCATATCCTCTGACTCAAGTGCCATTATAAGAATTTTCTCTTCACGAACAAGAAACGGACGATATTTTATTTTTTTACCAGTTGAAGGTAATACCAACTCATAAGTTGGCGTATTAATTTTAGGTAAAGGCATAATGTCTGATACAATTCAGTTTAGTTATTTATACTACCTACGTCCATGATGTATCTGTCATAATTAAAACTAACAGTTACTTTAAGGATTTCAGCAGTACCATATGATACAGGTATAGAAGTTATAGATTTCGGAAATGCGTTTATAAATTGATAATCTAATCTTCTTCTAAAGTTCTTTTCAAATTTAGTTACATACATTGTATCACATTTATATGAATCTGGATACTGAACTCTACGATAAAATCCCTTTTGACTCTCACTCACATTAGAACCACTTGAAATATAATCCATCCAACCTTCAAAAATTCTCAAATTTGTATAATTTTCATCTATGTAAAATGTAAAATCTATGTCAGTATAAATTCTCGTGTGTGCAAATTCTTGAGGAACACCCATGAAATCACCTTTTACCTCTCCAGTTGTAAAGGCAGATGCTGGAAGAGATGCTTCATTACACAATATACCACTTTTTCTGGAAATAAAATCTCTTACATTTGCAATTCCCATTGATGAAAGATGATTTGTGACTGATGGTTTAAGTGTAGAAAAACTCACTTGAAAATAATTTGACTGTGCAAGAGGGGTCAATGCCTCTTTTGCACCAAACATGGTAATGTTTCTAACTATAGGTTTTGACACTCTAAATACCTATTAAGACTTTCTATATTATTTCTATTTATGTCATATAAAGGTAAGTTTAGACCAACTTTCATTAAAAAGTACAAGGGAGATCCTACAAACATCATTTACAGATCATTGTGGGAGAAAAAATTCATGGTCTACTGTGATAAAAATACAAATGTATTAGAGTGGGGAAGTGAGGAGATCGCACTACCATATCGTTCTCCTGTTGATAACAAGATTCATAGATACTTTCCTGATTTTTATATTAAAGTGAGGGAATCTACTGGTCATATTAAAAAATACTTGATTGAAGTGAAACCTTTTAAACAGACAGTTGAACCTCAAGTTAAAAAAAGAAAAACAAAAGGATACATCTATGAAGTTTATGAGTATGCTCGTAATCAAGCAAAGTGGAAAGCAGCAAGAGAATTTTGTAAAGATAGATTATGGGAATTTAAAGTCTTAACAGAAAATGAACTTGGAATCAAATGAGTCGAATCAGTCCAGTTTTAAATGAATTAATAGGTATAGAGGATCCTGATGTATTGATGGCAGAAATTCTAGAGGTATGCAGTGAAACAGAATCAGTTCCAAGTATTGGTAATTATTACACTTTCATATATCAACCAAAAACATCCAGTCTTCGTTATGACGCACATCCATTTGTTGCTGTCACAAATATATTTTCATGGGGTTTTAGTGGAATAAATTTTCATTGGGGGCAATCAAGGCAATATACCTTTGAAGAAGTGGTTGGAAGTCTACATAAAATTTACCCAAATGAGATTAGAGATTTACAAACACTGCCTTTTGGTAAAATACGTATAAATAGTTAAAAAAAATATAGATGGCACGAGAAATCATAGGTTATAGGACTAATAGAAGAGGTAGAAGAGTCGCTATCTATGGAGATTCTAATCCGTCTGTAAATACTAATGTCACACCAAAACCAGTTGAGACACTCACAGAGGGTGGAGATCAACCTGTCTTAAAAAATAAAAATACAAATACAAATAATAGAACACAAAATAAACCAAAAAGGGCATCTGTTGGTGGAATATTAAGGTATCCATATGAAGCACTCACAGCACATACAGATTATTTACAAATCGATATTGTAGAATATAAATCTGTTAAACAGAGTAGTGGTAGTTTAGTATCAAATCCAGCATCTGGTGCTCGTAGAATACAAGGTAGCAAAGTAGTTGGAAGCACACGACCTAGAGGACTTGCAACGAAAGCGTTAAAAAACACGGGAACTATTTTATTACCAGTGCCCAATTCAGTACAGGATGGAAACTCGGTAGATTATGGTAGCAGTAAATTAGGAAGTTTACAAGCAACTGCTGCAACTGGAATCAGAAATTTAATGGATGCTGACTTTACGAAAGGTGCAGATGCATATAGTGAACAGGTCAAACAATCTGTTGCAAAAGCAAAAAATGAATTTGTAGCTGGTGTCGGAGGTGCTGATAAGGCTGCTGATATTTTAAAGAAACAACTTACAACTCAAGCAGTTGGAATGTTAGGGGGGAACATAACTATCGATCAATTAATGGCAAGAGAGAATGGTGAAATATTTAATCCAAATATGGAACTTTTATTTAATGGTCCTACATTAAGAAACTTTAAATTTTCATATAAAATGATGCCTCGAAACGAAAAAGAAGCAGAACAAATAAGATTAATTATACGATCATTAAAAAGTAACATGGCGGTAAAGACAAAAGCATCATCTGGTCAAGGTGGTTCATTTTTCTTAAAAACTCCAAACGTTTTTAATTTAAGATATCGAACTGGTAATAGTGATCATCCTTTCCTACATAAATTTAAACAGTGTTTCTTAACTGATATATCAGTGAATTATACAGGAGAAGCATCACACATGACATACGCTGATGGAACACCAGTTTCTATGGTCATGGATTTGACATTCAAAGAACTTGAACCAATATATGATGTGGATTACGATGAAGATGGAGGAGTAGGTTTCTAATGAGTTTTTTCAGAGAATTTCCAAATTTAATTTATCCGTCATATATGTCGGATAATTTTTCATCTCTTAATACAATAGAGGTGAAAAATATTTTTCGTAGAATTAAATTACGTGATGATTTAAAAAATAATTTCACTGTTTTTAATTATTATCAAATTCCAATGAATTATAGACCAGATATGGTTGCTGATGAAGAGTATGGATCACCAGAACTTGATTGGGTTGTTATATTAACAGCAGGTATCATAAATGTAAGAAATGAATGGCCTCTATCTGACAAAGAGATATATGACTTTGCACTTGAAAAATATGGAACTAATTTAAATAATGTAAAATATTACGAGTCTAGAGAAATAAAAAATTCAGATGGACGAATTATACTACCAAAAGGTAAAATTGTTGACGAAGATTTTATATTTACTTACTTTGATGGTGGTCGTCAATCAGTTTCTGGAAAAAATATAAGAACTGGTGTTAGTCATTACGAACACGAAACTCGTGAAAATAATAAAAAACGTCAAATACATATTTTAAGACTTGAATATTTACAACAATTTCTTAATGATTTTAGAGATATCATGGTATATGATAAATCGTCGCAATACGTTGATGAAACGACTGCGACGACTGAAAATTCCAACCTTATGAATTCTTATTAGGATTCTGCTAATTTAGCAAAATAAGATAAAGCATCATCATCCTCATCACTAGCAAGTGATACTGGTTCTTTGGTTCTTGAAATACCTTCACTTATATCTTCAAGTTCTCTTACTGATCCACGATTTGTCTCTTCTTCAAAGACTTCTGGATCTGATGGTCGTGAACTTGTCACTCTTAAAACATTTTCTAAACGTTTTTTAAGTTCATCATAAGTTTTAAATTGGTCGGTAGCAACAATCTCTGCAAGAGAATATTGTTTTTTCCATAAACCTTCAAGTGCATCATCATCTTCAAGTAAAGGACTTACTGCTGCAAATTCAGAACTATCATAGTTTCTAAATCCTGCCACATTTTTTGCTTTCAACTTGAAATTAGCACCTTGCCAGAAATCAAATGGATCAATTGCTTCTTCGTCTTCAAACTCTGGTTGCATCGCTGCAGTGAGTTTATCAAAGATTTTCTTTCCATATTTAAAGAGAAATACTTTCCCTTCATTTTCTGGATTCGCTGGATCCTTAACAACGTAGATATTAGATATGTAAGTTAACTTACGTTTCTGTTTTCTCGCTGTCTCCTTTCCCGCATCTGTTCCATTATTCCAGAGTTCGGTATTATATTCTGATACTGGATCTTTTTGTCCTAAAGTTGTCAAAGAGTTTTCAATATACCATCCGCCTGGTCCTTGAAATGCATGAGAATATAACTTCACGAATGGAAGATCCTCACCATTAGGAGCAGGTAAAAAACGGATAATGGCATATCCATTACCACCTTTATCAACATCAAGTTTCCACAGACGATCATCAGTAGATCCTCCTGTGTTATTCATTTTTTCGACTTCTTTAACAAGTTTAGCTGTCAAAGAACCTAGCTTTGATTGCTTTTTAAGATTAGCAAACGACATTTTTGGATACCTCGGATTAATTAGATTTGGTAGATTACTTTTATAGTATAACAAAGAATCTCTTATTGGTCAATAGCCAATCGTAGAGACTGAATTGTCTTGTGCATTGCATTAAAAAGAAACTGCATGTCTGTCCCATCAGGAAAACCCATGAGAGTGATACTTTTTTTAAGTTCCTCTTTCATTCGTTTTGCATCTGGATCATCAGAAAGAGACAGTCGAGTATACATAATTTTTTGTCTCTCCAACAAGTCAACTAACAGGTCAATATGTTCAATACGATCCTCACGAGACATACCTGCAAAAGAAAAAAGACTTCCATAGACAGTTTCTTGAAGTTCGTTAATTTCACGTAACTCTTCACGTATTATTTCTGAATCGAAAAATTTACTCATTGACTAGTTCCCGTAAAAATTTTTTATATTGAAACACATTAATATTTAGGAAAGGTAGATATTTTTTCAATTTAAGACTTACGGATTCCCACACTGGATCCTTGAGTTTATTATCAAAATTTTTTCCAAAAGAAAATATTTTCTCGAAAATTGCGAATGTTTCTAAACTGATATTTCCACCCAGATATTTTTTTAGTATCACTGGATGTCCTTTCGAGCAGTTGAATAGATCTTCCAATTTTTTTTCCGAGAGCAATTCCTTTGATTGTTCTTTGAACAAGTATGTTAAACTCTGTTGTCGTCTCATCCAATCTGCGTAATTTCTTTCTCCAGAGTTTATTATTTCTCCAATCCATAAATTTTGTGGTGTGTCAGTGGTCACGAAGTTTGCAAGAAGAAAATCAGTTATCTCCTGATCCGAATATTTTCTTGATGTTTTTTCAAACCAATACTTGTCTTTTCTTTTATTAAATGAAGTGACAGTCGCTCTTGATTTACCACCATACTTAAAAAAGTCATACTTACGATTCGTAAAATGACTTTTCATCGAAAGATATGTTTGGTAAGTTTCAAACGGAGTCACTTTCGTCTTCAACATCATGTGATTCTAATTGTGTAATTGCATCAACAGGAACCTCATTATCACCGATACGATACCAGTGTTCTAGTTTTCCTGATTTATAACTTTCACGTTTTCCAAGATATTCGAGGTCATGAAATTTATGCTCTCGAAGCATTGCTTGTAAACGATGGTGTGTCAAGTCCGATTGGGAAATTTTCATAATGGAAGTTTAGCACGAGAAGTCTTCTTCATGAAGTTGAGTCTTGTTGCATCCCATTTAAGTCTTTCTTTCAAGGGTTTTGAAACAACCTTCTTTATAGATTCTACCTCAAGATTGTTAATTTCGCAATAGTGTAAAATTGCATCAATATAATTGAGATTTTCCTCTGCCACGATGGTTTCAATTTCTTGTGCAAATTTTTGCGGAGTAAGAAATTTACTCGCAATCGCTTTTTCTAGTTCTTTATTTGGTTCCATAGAGTTCCAATTTATCCCTAATAAACTTCTCGATGTACTTTGTAAGAAGTTTGATGTACTTTGATTTGTCTCTTTCTTCATAGACGACACACTCTCCATTTTCACAAGCCATGATAATGACCAATTTTTTTACGGTAATCCCAGTCAGTTCATATAACATACAACCATATGCCATACATTGAACAAAATAGTGATCAATCCACTCTCGTGGTTTTGGTTTTTTTGAAGTTTTGAAATCGATTATCGCTAACTCATTCGCATACTCTGCTATACAATCAACGGTTCCCGCAATACCAAGTTGTTTACTATAGAGAGATCCTTCTAGTGCGTGTATATTATTTATGTTGTTTAATTTAGATTTAGAAATCTTAAATAGAAACTCTGCCATCGGTTGAACTGGCGGTAGTTCATTATTTTTAAGATAATTTTCTGTCAAAGTATGCATGTCAGTGCCACGACTAGTAGCCGCCTTTGTGATACGATCCGCTTTTTCATTTCCTACCTTTTTTCTCCAATTAACAAAAATCTCTTTATTATAGTGACTTGTAATTGAAGTGATAGAAACTAATTTTAATAATTCATCATTATCTGGAACAGAATAATAACGAACTCCCTCGATTGTCTCCCTTTCTAATTTAGGAAGATTTAAATTAACAAAATCAAACATTACATACCTAATTGCATTTTAGCGATGATGTATTCTTTAACAAGACCAGAGCGAACAATATCTTCTATACCAAATTCGATAAGATCAAAAGAAGGCATAGTGCGAACAATTTTCATAAAATCAATAATCCCATTTTTTTCATTAGTTTTTTGTAAATCAGTTTGAGTGGCATCACCACAAAAACATATTCTACTGTTTTCACCAACTCTTGTTATTATACTATCTAATTCATGAAAATTCAAGTTTTGAAATTCATCTACAAAAACAATACAATTATCAAGTGTTGTTCCTCTTAAAAATGAGGTACTCCAAAACTTAATTGTTTCTTGAGCTTTCAAATTACCATATAACATCTCAAAATCGGCATCAGATGGCATTTGAAACATATATTTTACCATATTTTTATATGGTATTTGATATATATCTGCTTTGTCTTCATGATCACCTGGTAAAAATCCAATTTCACGAGTTGCAACAAGAGATCTTACCAAATAAATTTTTTCATAGGGTGTATTCTCATCAAGCACATCTTTTAAGGCATTATATAATGTAATAAATGTTTTTCCTGTACCTGCTGCACCATACGCAATAAAATGTTTATTATTTGAATAAGATTCAAATAATTTTTTTTGACTATCAGATAGGGGTTCAATATCTACAAGATAATCTGAATTTAATGGTTTTTTTCTTTTCATCTGTTTAGCGGTCAATCCAACCCCAATCGCCTGATCGGATCCTCTTTTTTTTCTTGCCATTATAGTTTTTTCACTCTTGAACCAGGCATTTTTGACGCTTTTTGTAAAACATCATTCCAACCTGGTTTTGATTTTCTTAACTTATCTCTCCATTCTCCAACCTCACCTACACCTGGTACTGTCGAAGGGTCAGAATAGTCACGAGTCCATTCAGGATTATTTTGTTTCCATTTATCCCAATCATGAACACTCATGGATACCTCTTTTTTTTCACCTGTCTCTTGATGTACTACTGGATAAGTTGCCATAATAATAATTTAATTACTTTTATTTAGATCCCTATTCCAAGGGTTGATGAGCATTGATATTCTTGTGCCTGTATATGGTTGAACATAATGATATTTTCCTGGTGAAAATATAACTAATCTATTGGTCTTTGGTGTTATTATATCATCTTCTACCTGTAATTGTCCACCATCTAAATTTTCTACAATTAAATAGTACACCATTGAGCACAGAGGAAAACTTATAACATTTTCATTTCCTTTTAATTGTTCATCTTTATCATAATGCCATTTTGAAGGTCTTGTATTTTTTTGTGTCCAAAATTCATAACCAATACATTCTTCTAAATTAACAAATTGACTCGCAAGACGAATCATTGAATTACAAAAATTATCAAATGGGTGCTGTTCTTCAAGACTGTACCACTTTTCATTAATATTGGGTTGATCTAATTCATTAAGCACCTTCATCGAATCATTCTGAAAGGAGGAATTAAAATCGATCACATCGTCAAGAACTAAAATCATTTCCAATCCAATGCTTCAGAGACTGTTGGAAACTGTTCGATAAACACATTACGACACGCTTCAGCGATGCTCATGTGTTCTTTTTGTGTTCCATGTGCAGAGCGTAAATCGATATAGTGAATCCATGAACGACATGAACCTGTCATATAGATTTTAGTTGGTGTACACAATGGTAATACCATTCTAGCACATTCTTTTGCAACTCCCTCCTCAATCATTTGATTATACAATGATTGTGCAGAACTAAAAAGAGTGATCATTTGTGCCTCTAATTTTTGTTTCACAAAGGGATCAAGATCATCTGTAGAATTTTGACGATTTTTAAGATCTTGTTTTCTCAGATCTGGTAATTCAATTTTTCCTAATTCATTACTTTTCGCATATCGTTGAGAAAATTCTTGAAATGTAAATGAACGATGTCTCAAAATCTGTGCAGCAATCGCACGAGTTGTCTCTATTTCAAGAGTCATTGATGATTGTTCAAATACAGACCAATGATTATGTTTAATACAATATTTCAATAATCCCGCATAATTTGGATTATCTTGATTATTTGGATTAGAGACTCTGGCAATATGTGCCATCGTTTTTTCAGCATCAGGAGTAATACTTACTAATTTGACTACCATTACTTAAATCCTTTAAAATTTTGACTTTTGAGATTTACAAGTTCTTCCCTTGCGATTTTAAGTTGATCTCTCATAAGTTGTATTTGATCATCTGTATATAGATCATCTTTCTGAAGCAATCTTTCAAGCATTTTTATAAGTCTTTTTGTTCGATTAATCGGAGTACCCATCGTCATCATCATACAATTCATCATAATCCATAGAATTTGCAAATGCATCAGAATTTTTATATGCATCGACATCAGAGTAGACTTCTGCTTTGATATTGTCAAGTAATAATTCAAGATTACGGATCAATATCTTTAGTTTATCTCTATCCATTTGATTATCATTTTATACATTATAACAAAAAAAATAGGAAGAGTCAACCTCTTCCTAAAATGATTAACTGCAAGGTGATGCCTTGCTTTTAACTTTAAGACCACGATAC
>CETN01013591.1_pt1 | contig 20896 bp, 25 predicted proteins | sample 531301 | NCBI WGS metagenome assembly CETN01 (sample SAMEA2622656, study PRJEB7988) | marine metagenome | isolation source: saline water (ENVO:00002010), including
GATGATATGTTACTTTGTATTTCAAAACAAACTAAAAATTTAGTAGAGAATGTACTTAGAGATCACCCAAAACCGGGACGTATAAAATATGTTCCACATGGTATAGATGAAAAAAAATATTTTCCTATTGTAAATAATTTTGAGTTTGAAGTTTTTAAAGAAAAAATATTAGAAGAAGAACGTGATTTTGTAGTATTACATGTTTCAAGAAATATTAGAAGAAAAAACCAATCAGATATTATTTTAGCTTGGAGAACATTTTTAGACCAATTACCAATTGAAAAAGCAAAACGTTGTATGTTATTAATGAAAACAGAACCATCTTTTGAACATGGTACTGATTTAAATGCAGTAATGGATAGTTTATGTGATCCAGAAATTCATAAAGTAAAAATAATTAACGATCGTTTTGATGAAAAACATTTAAATTATTTATATAATTGTTCAGATGCTCATATGTTTTTTACAGATAATGAAGGTTGGGGGTTAGGTTTAACTGAATCCTTAACGGCTGGAAGAATGATAATAGCACCAGTACAAGGGGGTATGCAAGATCAAATGCGTTTTGAAGATGAAAATGGAGATTGGATTAATTTTTCAACAAAACACCCATCTAATGCAGATGGTAAATATAAAAAATGTGGAGAATGGGCAATACCTATATTCCCTAAAACACGTTCAATAAAAGGGTCACCTGTTACACCTTATATTTTTGCAAGTCAATGTTCAATTGAAGACGCTGTAATTGCATTAATGAAGGTTTATAAAATGGGTCCTGAAGAAAGAGAAAGAAGAGGATTAGCAGGTAGAGAATGGATATTATCAGACGAATCAGGTTGTACAGCTAAAAGAATGGGTCAAGCATTCATTACTAATATTAATAACTTACTTAAAGAATGGAAACCTCAACCTAGATTTAATATTATTAAGATAGATGATTCAACTATATTAAATAATTATAATCCTAATCCAATTAGTTTAAGACCAGAATTTTTAAAAGAAATACAATCAATATGAAACCATTATGTGTAGTATCGTGTCCAATTGACACATTTTCCGGTTACGGAGCAAGATCAAGAGATTTTATAAAATCACTAATACAATTAAAAGATAAAGAGTGGGATATTAAAATAATGCCTCAAAGATGGGGAGATTGTCCCTGGAATTTCTTACCAGAGCATGACCCATTAAGACAACGTTTTATAGCTAATTTAGAACAACAACCTGATATTTGGATGCAAATAACAGTACCTAATGAATTTCAACCAGTGGGTAAATATAATATAGGTATTTCTGCTGGTATAGAAACTACATTATACCCTGCAGAATTTATTGATGGTAGTAATAAAATGAATTTAAATTTAGTTAGTTCTGAACATTCAAAACAAGTAGCCTTAAATACACAATATGATAAGTTGGATAGAAGTAATAATCAAAAAATAGGTATTCTAAAATTAGAAAAACCAATTGAAGTATTATTTGAAGGTCTAGATTTAGATAAATACTATAAAACCTCTTCGGAATCTAAAATTATTGATAGTATTCCTGAACAATTTTGTTTTTTACATACAGGTCATTGGTTACCAGGTGCTTTTTATGAATCTAGAAAAAATACAGCTGCTCTTATTAAAACTTTTTTAGAAACATTTAGGGGTCCTAATAAAAAGAAACCAGCTTTAATCTTAAAAACTAATCATGTTAATTATTCTTTATTAGATAGAGAAGAAATTATTAAAAAAATTAATATAATAAGAAAACAAATATCAGGTAATTTACCTAATATTTACTTATTACATGGTGAAATGACAGATGATGAAATGAATCAATTAAATAATGATCCCAAAGTAAAGGCATTTATATCATTTACTAAGGGAGAAGGTTATGGTAGACCACTAGCTGAATCAGCTATAACCGGTAAACCCGTAATCACCACTAATTGGAGTGGTCATAAAGATTTTTTACATCCTGATTATAATATATTAATTGGTGGTGAACTTAAAAACGTACATGAGTCAGCAGCCAATAATTTTATATTAAAAGAATCACAATGGTTTAATATAGATACAGATATAGCAAGTAGAGCTATGAAAGACGTATTTAAAAAGTATAAACTTTATTTTGAAAAGTCACGTAAACAAACTCAATATTTAAAAAATAATTGGAGTTTTGATAAAATGACTGAAAAATTAAATACATTACTTCCAAAAATAGAAGCTGCACCACAAGTACAACAATTAACTTTACCTAAACTTAAAAAAATAGAAATATAATGAAACAACTAGGAGATAAATTAGTAAATAGTCCAATTTGTGATAGTAATGCATGTTATGAATCGGAATTTCAAACACAAGATGGACCAGTAAAAACATGGCTTTGTATGACTAGTGGTTATACTTCAAATACTACTATGACTTTAAATAGTGAAGGTCTTAAACAAACCTTGGAATATACAGCTGAATTAATTAAGGATTTAAGACAAGATCATGTACCTCCTGGAGGTGGAGAAAAATTAGCTTGGTTTCCTACGGCAATTACAATGCCTGAAAAAGGTATGATCTTTCCAGAACCCATTAAAGGAACATCAGGATTAGAATTAGATGAAAAAGGTAATTCAAAATCAGATTGGGGTTGGACAGTAGTTAAAGCAATTCCTATTCCGGAAGAAGAACAACATAAATACCCAGATGCTACAAATCCAGGGGTTAATTATAAACATAAAATGGATATGAAAAACTTAAAACGTTTTAATAAACTATGTTTTATGGATGCCGCTGAAGAATTAGGAATGTTTTCAAAAGAAGTATTAAATGAGAATTAGTTATGCAATTCCTGTCTGTAACGAATTAGTAGAAATAACCAATTTATTAAATTTTTTAAAGGACAAAATAGATAAGGAAGATGAAGTTGTAGTTTTATTTGATTCTAATAATGGTTCAAAAGCAGTAGAAGAATATTTAAGGGCAAAATCTGTTAATCCTACATTTTTTAGTTGGTATCCATATAAGTTTAATGGCCATTTTGCTAATATGAAAAATCACTTAAAATCATTATGTACTGGTGATTGGATATTTCAAATTGATGCGGATGAACTACCACATGAATCTTTAATAGTAAATTTAAAAGAAATTTTAAAAGTTAACCCTACAATAGAATTACTCTTGGTCCCTAGAGTTAATACAGTAGAAGGTATAACTGAACAGCATATTAATAAATGGAATTGGAGAATAAATGAAAAAAATTGGGTCAATTGGCCTGATTATCAAACAAGAATTATACAAAATAATCCAAAAATAAAATGGGCTTCCAAAGTTCATGAAATAATTACTGGGTTTTCTACAAAAGCTTTATTACCAATGGAGGAAGAATGGTGTTTATATCATCCCAAAGATATTAAAAGACAAGAATCTCAAAATAAATTATATGAATCATTATAAAAAAGTATGGTATGCTCCTAATAAGTTTGAAGCTTATGGAGAGGAAGAAATAAAAGCAGTTGAAGAATGTTTAAGAGATGGTTGGCTAGCGGGGTTTGGTCCTCGTTCAGTTGAATTTGAAGAAAAGGTAGCTAAATATTTTGGTAAAAAGTTAGGATTATTTGTAAACTCAGGCTCATCAGCCTGTTTATTAGCTATTGCGGGTTTAGATTTACCTAAAGGATGTAAAATAATAACACCAGCATGTACTTTTGCTACTACTTTAGCACCTATAATTCAATTAGGTTATAAACCTATATTTTGTGATGTTAATTTAATTTCTTACGTTCCTGATATTGAAGATGTAATTAAATTAGTAGATAATGAAGTTAAAGCAATTATGATCCCTAATTTAATAGGTAATAAACCAAATTGGAAGCTGCTAAAAGAAGAATTAATAAGAATAGGAAGAGAGGACATTTTTTTAATAGAAGATTCAGCAGATACAATGACATATACTCCTGAAACAGATGTAGCCACTACTAGTTTTTATGCTAGTCATGTTATTACAGCAGGTGGTCAAGGTGGTATGGTAATGTTTAATAATGAAAAACATAAATTAAGAGCATTATCTTATAGAGATTGGGGAAGAATGGGAGATGATTCCGAAATTATAGATGATAGATTTAATCATAAAGTAGATGGTATTCCCTATGATCATAAATTCTTATATAGTGTATTAGGTTATAATATGAAATGTAGTGAAATGAATGCTGCTTTTGGTTTAGTTCAATTAGAAAAATTTAGGAAATTTGAAAAAATTAGAAGAAATAATATTGAACGTTATTTAAAAAATCTTAAAGATATTGATGAAATAATATTACCAGATGATAGTATTAGACCTAATTGGTTAGCAATACCTTTACAATATGAACATAGATTAGACTTATTAACATATTTAGAGGAACAAAATATTCAAACTAGAGTTACTTTTGCGGGTAATGTAACTCGTCATCCCATTTATAGAGAATATTTACAAGAATTTAAAAATTCAGATTTAATAATGAAAAATGGATTTTTATTAGGAGCACATCATGGTATGAATATTAAAGATGTAGATTATGTTTGTAGTAAAATAAAAAAATATATTGAATTAAGAAATTCAGCTGAAAGAGTTTAAAATGAAAGTAGCTTTTTGTACAGAAATTCCTGGTAGTAAAGCTAAGGTTCCAAGTGATCATGCAAATATGAGAACTGAATATGCTTGGATGCATGCTTTAGATGCAACACATTTTAGTTTGATTGATATTAATCAAGTTAGGGAATATGATCATGTGTTTGTGATTATTCCTAAAGGAGAAGTATTTTTAAATGCTGTAGGGGTAAAATTAAATGAAAAAGAAAACCCAATAAGGGGACTCTTAAATTCAGATTTTATTAATATACTTAAAGCTAATAATAAAAAAGTACATTATATTCAAGAAGGTCCTTCATGGTTATTTAATGATTATGAAATAATTGATCAATTTAATTTTTATAATTCATTAGTAAACTGTGATAGTATTTTTGCACATAACGAATATGATGTAAAGTTTTATAGGGGATTATTCCCTAATAAAGAAATAAATATAATACCTACTCTTCTTATCGAAACTTTAATTAAAAATATTATACCACAACCCCAAAATAAAGTAATTATAGGAGGTAATTTTGCAAGATGGTATGGGGGTTTTCAAAGTTATTTAGTAGCAGATGAATTTAAGGCAGAAAAATGGACACAAGATTCTCATGCTAAACGTGAAAATGAAGATAGTATACCTGATTTAAATCATCTTCCACGAGTATCATGGATTGATTGGATGGAATTATTATCTACATTTAAATATGCAGTACATTTAATGCCCACTATAGCAGCAGGTACTTTTAGTTTAAATTGTGCTTATTTTGGTATTCCTTGTATAGGAAATGAAAAAGTAGATACACAAAGAATATGTCATCCTGAGTTATCAGTGGATGTAGAAGATGTAACTAAGGCCCGTGCTTTAGCTAAACGTTTAAAAGAGGATGAAGTATTTTATAATTTTTGTAGTGATATATCTAAACAAAATTATAGAAAATATTATGATATAAAACAATGGAATACAAAAATAAATTTAAAATAGTAATACCTTCATATAATAATGAACAATGGATAGAACCTAATGTAGCTAGCATTATAAATCAAACATATACTAACTACGATGTTCTTTATATAAACGATGCTTCAACTGATAATACTTCAAATTTAGTTAATGAGTTAATAGAGACATATAATTTAAGTAATTGGACTTTAATTAATAATCCTATTAATAAAAAAAGAGGATATAACGTAACCCCACATAATAAACATATAATAGAATTTATGGAAAATGATGAGGATATATTAGTATTTGTAGATGGGGATGATTGGTTATTTGACGAAAATGTTTTATCTAAACTTAATGAATATTATAATAAGTTAAATCCATGGATGACATACGGAGGTATGTATACATATCCCGAAAGTAAACCAGCTAATCCTCAAAATAGTCCTTATAATGATGAAGTACATAAAAATAATGCTTATAGAAAAGATTGGTGGAGAGCAAGTCATCTTAGAACATTTAAATGGTGGTTATATAAACAAATAAAAGATAAAGATTTAAGATACAGTAAAACAAATAAATATTATTTTCATGCCGAGGATTTAGCTACTTCTTATCCTTGTTTAGAAATGTGTCCTAAAGAAAAAATAGGGGTTGTTAATTTTCCTACATATGCATTTAATCAAACTCCCTCCAATAGACAAAGAGGAGCTGAAAGGGAAGAAATGGCAGGTACAGAATTAGAAAATGAAATTAGAAATCAAACCCCCTATAATATGGTTAAACATCCATTATCAAATGAAAATTTTGTTACATGTAAGATATTGGGAGCAGGAGTTCAAACTTTAGGGTTAGGAAACCAATTATTTTGTATAGCTGCTGTTTTAGGTTTAAGTTTAAAAAATAATGCAAAACCTATATTTAGGTTTAATAAAGAACAATTACCATATAGAGATAATTTATTTAGGAATTTAAATTTTTCAAATGAAATTTATACTGATAATCTTTATAAAGAACCTTATTTTCATTATAAAGAAATAGATTATACTCCAGGTTTAGCTGTTGATGGATATTTTCAGTCAGAAAAATATTTTAAAGAATATAGAAAAGAAATATTAGATATTCTAAAAATTTCGGAAAAGGATAAAGATTATATAATTAATAATTTTGGTGATTGGTTTATTTCTTTAAATAAAAAAGTAAGTTTACATATTAGAAGAGGTGATTATTTATTACCTCAATATTCATCATATCACCCTGTTCAGAACATAGAGTATTATAATAAGGCTATAGAACAGTTTGATAAAGATAGTAATTTTTTAATTTTTAGTGATGATATTGAGTGGGCTAAGGATAATTTTAAGGGAGATAATTTTTATTTTATAACAGAAAATAAAATAGAGGGAAATGATGTTATGGATACTTTAGATATTTCCAAGGGTGGTCATCCTGATTATATAGAATTATATATGATGTCTTTATGTGATCATAATATTATAGCTAATTCTTCTTTTTCATGGTGGGGGGCTTGGTTAAACCAAAATCCAGATAAAAAAGTTATAGCACCCAAAAAATGGTTTGGACCTGCTTACGGAGATATAAATGATAATGACCTTGTTCCTGAAACTTGGACTAGATTATAAATAAATGAAAATAGCAATATTAAACATAGCAACAAATAATTATAAATTATTTTTAGATCAATTACACACATCTATTGAAAAATTTTTTTTACCTGAACATACAAAAGATTATTTTGTATGGACGGATGTAGAAGAATTTAATTTTAAACATAATGTAAGAATTATAAAAATAGAACCTCAAGGATTTCCTGGTGATACTTTATTTAGATTCCATTATTTTTTAATGGCAGAAGAATTATTAAAAGAATATGATTATATTTTTTATTTAGATGCTGATATGGGTATAGTAGATTATGTAGGTGAGGAAATATTAACTCCTAGATTGGGTGTTCAACATCCTGGTTTTTTTGAAGAAAATAAAAAACAAGGAACACCTGATGAAAAAATATATCCCAATAATTTAAAATCTACAGCGTACACTAAAAAAGAAGAAATAAAACAATATTGTTGTGGAGGTTTTAACGGTGGATCATCTGAAGAGTTTTTAAAAATGTCTAAACAAATATCTAATAATATTAATGTAGATATGGATAATAAAATTATAGCTTTATGGCATGATGAATCACATTTAAATAGATATTTTGTAGATAATCCTCCAACTAAAATATTAAATTGTGGTTATTGTGCTCCCGAAAGTGCTTGGGAAGTACCTTTTCCTAAAAAAATATTAGCATTAGATAAATCCGTAGATAAACTAAAAGGAAGACATGTTTAAAAATAAAAGGGTTATTATAGTAGGTCCTTCTTCTTATTTAGAAAATATGAAAAGTGGGAAATTTATTGATTCGTTTGATATAGTTGTTCGGATAAATAATATACATGATTTAAATAACTCTAAATTAGTTGAAGATTTAGGTAAAAAAACGGATGTAATATATTTTGATGGTGCTGTGGATAATAAAAGATTTAAGGACTATTCCGCATGTTTACCTCAACTATTAAAATGTACTTATCCTGAAACAGAATGGTTTTATGAGGATAGATGTAAAGCAAATATTTCTATTTTAAGTAAATATTTTAATGTAGAAGTTATAAATAAAGAAAAATATAATGAGTTAAAATTAAATTTAGATAATAATTTAAAAGTAAGACCTAATTCGGGATTAATAGCTATAATGGATTTATTACTATTTCCTATAAAAGAATTATATATCACAGGTATAGATTTTTATAGAAGTGCTTATTCATCATATCACCCAGATTATGGATTATCAAGTTTGGCTTCCATAAAAGAAGTTTTTAGGAAAGGTGATAATGGTGATGTACATGATATAAATAAACAATTTAAATATTTCAAACAGGAAATTTGTAAGGATTTAAGAATTAATATGGATGATATACTTAAAAATTACTTAGAGGATCCTAAATTTGAAAACGTAGAATTTTAAAATAATAATAAAATGAAAGATATAGTAGAATTTGAAAATTTTAATCATAAATTTGAAAGTATAGTTAAAAGTGATGAATGGCAAAAAGTAGAAAAGCTTTTTAACTCTAAAAAAACCATATACATGTTTGGAAATGGTGGAAATATGGGAGTAACTGACCATGCTGCAGTGGATATGAGTAGATTAACAGATAAAAATGTATTATGTCCCGGTAGTGGTATAACTGCTACTTCTATAATAGGTGATAATTCATTTGACGTTTGGTTTAAAGTATGGTTAGAACAAAGATTTAGAACAACAGATTTAAAGGATACATTAGTAATGGCTTTTTCATGTTCAACTAATAGTGATAGTTCTAAATCTATTATGAATGCCCTAGAATATGCTGTGGAACAGGGCGTGCCAGCGGTTTTAATAGCTGCTGTACCTAAAGATGATATTAATCCAAAAATAACTTTTATAAATCAGGATACGATATATTACCATACATCAGAAGTTTTATCTTTAGCATTAACATATCAACTTATTCATGCTGCTGGTTTTCAGTGTCCTACAATATCTAAAAAAGCTAGAAGTAGAAGATTTGATGCTTTAAATATAGAAAACGAAATATCTTATAATACTGTACCCCCAGGATTAGAAAATGAAAGATCAAATTTGGCTATTGATTTTGATGGAGTAATTCATAATTTTGATAAGGGGTGGTATGATGGGACTTGCTATGGAGATCCTATAGAAGGCAGTTTAGAGGCAATTAAAACCCTATCTGAAAAATATAATATTATAATATTTTCAAGTAAAGCTTTACCTGATAGACCTTTAGTGGATGGTAAAACAGGAAAACAACTAATTATTGAATGGTTAGAAAAATATAATATATTAGAATACGTAGATGAAATTACATATTTTAAACCTAGAGCAGAATATTATATAGATGATAAAGGAATATCATTTAAAAATAATTGGAAAGAAATACTAAAACAAATATCATGATAACAGCAATTATACCCGTTAGAAAAGGTTCTCAAAGAGTTAAAAATAAAAATATAAAACCCTTTGGTGATTCATCTCTTTTAGAAATAAAAATAAAAAATTTATTAAAACTTCAGAAATGGAATAAAATAGAAGAAATTATAGTAACTTCAGACTGTAAAAAAATGTTGGAAATAGCTAATAATTTAGGGGTTAAAACACATAAAAGGGATAAATATTATGCTTCATCCGAAGCCACCAATTCTGAATTTTTTGGGGATTTAGCTAATATAGGCTCTAATTCATGGATTTTATATTCTCCTGTAACGGCTCCTTTAATTTCATTTGAAACATATAATGAAGTTTTAACTAAATTTAGGTTAAAACCCACTAATACTGTTACTACTTCTTTACAAAAACACCATATGTGGTTAGATGGTAAACCATTAAATTATGATGTAAAAAATAGTCCTAATTCTCAAGATTTACCTAATATTTTATCTATAAATTATGGAATTTCTTTAATAAAAAGAAAAGATATGTCACATTATAAAAACGTAGTAACAGAAAACCCTACATTTATTATTTTAGATGAGATTGAAGGTATAGATATAGATACTGAATTAGATTTTGAATTTGCAAATTATCTATATAAAAAATTAAATAATGTTTAATCCATTAGTAAGTAAAAAATATAAATTTATTTGTTTTTGGAATGCAAAATGTGCTTGTGGAACTATAAAAACATGGTTTTTAAATTTGCATGACGTATTTGAATGGGAATATTCACCACATTCCGAAGTTTCTAAATATACACCTAGTATTACAAAAAACCAATTATCGGATTATGATGACTATTATAAGTTTATAGTAGTTAGAAACCCATGGAAAAGATTAGTTTCTTATTATAAAAATAAAAAAATTATAATGAGACATAAAAATATTAATTTTGATATAGATAGATCAAGACCCATAAACTCAGGAGATATGTCATTTAAGGAATTAGTTAACTTTATAAGTCTTTCTGATTCACATATCTATACAAGAGAAGACCATATTGCTAATCAGTATTATGGTTTAGAAAATATAAAATTTGATAAAGTAGTAAAGTTAGAAAACATACATAATGATATGAATGTGGTAAAGAATGAATTAAATTTACCCCTAAATTTTAATTTTAAAACTACATTTCATCAACCCCCATCACCTGTTTCTGATACAAAACAGTATGTGTATGATATAAGGCCCCTAGATTTTAATAAAGAAGATTTACCATCATATGAATATTTTTATAATGATGAATTAAAATCCATAGTTAAACAGTCTTATATAGATGATATAAGTAATTTTAATTATAAATTTGAAGATTAAAAATGAAAAAAGTATATAATGGACCTAGAAGTTCAGAATGTTATTTTCCCCCTGGTTATGAAACACCTGTAGAATTAGGTTATGAAATGTCTTTAAAGGATATGTGGGACACTTTAATTTATGGAGGAAAATTTTCTCTTAAAGAAACACCTTATTATAAATATTTAGAGGGTAATAAAAAACCTATGGAAAATTATTTATTAGAAACAAAAGGTAAAACTTGGGCTAGAGCAGCTATAAATGAAGAACACTTAACAGTACAAGATATGTTTAACATGTTTGATAAAGTAATAAATAATGATAAAGAATATCTAGAACCACCATTTGAAAAACATTACATAATAGTAAGAAGAGATGGTTTTTTAATAGATGGTTTAAGAAGAGCATGTGTTCTATTATATAATGGAAATGATACAGTACCAGTAGCAATATTAAAATGATTAAAAGAACAGCAGGTTTAGAACATAATTCAATATCTCCTGATATAACAGGTATTGAAAACCAATACTCTCCTAAACTTAATTTAGAAAGGGGTATTAATAGTTTTTTAACCATTTATGTTGATGAATCTATAAGAAATGTAAATTTTAATAATTCAAAATATAATATAGGTTATCTTGTTGAACCTATAACAGTATCACCTACACTTTATTCTTGGGTAGAAGAAAATCATCAAAATTTTAATATGATATTAACACATCATAAACCTTTATTAGAAATTAATTCTAAATTTAAGTATTATCCTGTATGGCCCAGGATAAAAATGGATAGAAAATATTGGAATATATATGAAAAACCATTAAATATATCAGCTATATTTTCTAATAAACAATTAACTGAACCTCAAAAATTTAGACATATAATAGCTGAACGTTTTAAAAATAAAATAGATTTATATGGTACAGGATACCAGTTTTTAGAAGATAAAATACAAGGAACTGGTAATTATAAGTATCAAGTAGTAGTAGAAAATATATTTAGTGGTTACACTTCTGAAAAAGCTAATGACTGTTTTGCTTGTGGTACTATTCCAATTTATTATGGAAATAAAAAATCAAATATAAACGATTATTATAATAAGGAGGGATTTATTTTATTTGAAACATTAGAAGAATTAGAATATATAATAGATAATGTAGCCACTGAAGAATATTATAATTCAAAAATAGAAGTAATAAAAGAAAATTATAATTTGGCTATAAATAATAATGTTCATACAACATTATGGGATAATGGTATAAAAGAATTTTACTATGGATAGTAAAAAGTTACATTTAGGGTGCGGTAAAAAATATCTACAAGGATATATACATGTTGATTTGGATAATAAACCACATATAGATTATCCTAATACAGATATATCAAAATTAGATATGTTTAAAAATGATGAAGTAGATGAGATATATAACTGTGGTACTTTTGAGTATTTTGATTTACAAAAAGCACCTAAAGTATTAGAAGAATGGTTTAGAGTACTTAAACCTGGGGGCACATTACGTATATCTGTTCCTAATTTTGAATCCGTAATACAGGTTTATTTAAATAATGGTAAAGATATTTTGGGAGAGGGAATATTAGGTTTAATATATGGACGTTGGCCCATTAAAGATAAAGATAATAAAGATAAAATTTTATATCATAAAATGATATATGATTTTAAATCTTTAAGTGAAATATTAGAAAAATCAGGATTTAAAAATATTAAAAAATATAATTGGAAAAATGTTTTACCTTTAGATTATGATGATTACTCTAAAGCTTATATTCCCTATAAAGATGAAAAGGGGTTACAAATGATGTTAAATATTGAGTGTAATAAATAAATGAAAAAAATTATAGATTTAGGAATGCATCCCTATGCGGATACTTTTATTAAAAAAGATCAATTAAATAAATCAGAACCTGTATATCCATTACAATGTTTTTTAGACGAAAAAACAGGATATATTAAGGTAGGATATGAAACTAACCCTAATGAAAGATATAACTTATATGATTATTCATATACATCTTCTAACTCAGAATTTTCTAAAAAATATTGGGAATCATATGCTATTGAAGTTTGTAAAAAACTAAATATAAATAAACCTATAGATATAACAGAAATAGGTTCTAATGATGGTTATTTATCTTATCAATTTAAAAAAATGGGACATAATATGTTAGGAATAGATTCATCTTCATATATGTCTGAAATAGCCAATAAACTAGGTATAGAAACATATTGTGGAATATTTGATTATGATTTAAGTAAATTAATTAAAGATAAGTATGGAAAAAAAGATCTTATAATAGCAAATAATGTTTTTAATCATGCTAATAATCCTTTGAGTTTTGCTCGTGGAGTTAAAAATATTTTATCAAACGATGGGGTATTTATATTTGAAGTTCCTTATTGGTATAATACAATTATGGATAAAAAATTCGATCAAATTTATCATGAACATGTAAGTTATTTTACTGTTAAATCATCAGTTGAATTACTTAAAAGTATAGGATTAAATGTTTTTGATGTAGATGTAGTAGATTATCATGGAGGTTCTATTAGAGTATATTCTAAAGTAAATCCTACAAAAGTATCTTCTAGTGTATCTAATCTTATTAAAAAGGAAGAAGAAGCCGGTTTATTTAAATTAAAAACCTATTCTGATTTTATGGTAAATATAAAAATAAAAAGAGCTAATTTTTTAAAAAAATTATATTCTATTTTAGAAAAAAATATACCCATAGTAGCAGTTGGGGCAGCAGCTAAGGGGAACACATTTTTAAATTTTTATAATTTAAATAATACAAATATAGATTATGTTACTGATATATCGGAACATAAAAGAGGTAAATATACTCCTTTAACAAGAATACCTATACAAGATGATAAAACAGTATTTGAAAAATATGATGAAGTATATGTTATAATTTTATCATGGAATATTTCCAGTATGCTAAAGAAAAAATTAAAAGAAATAAATAAAAATATTAAGTTTTTAAAAATATAAAATGGTTATTAGAAATATAAAAAATATAGAAAATACTAATTTAGAATGTCATAAAGATGAAAGAGGGGTTATAGTAGATCTTTTTTTTAATGAAAATATTAATCATGTAGCTAGGGTAAGTTCTAAACCTAATGTAATTAGAGGAAATCATTACCATAAGAAGACTACACAACATATGTTAATGACTAAGGGATCCTTAGAGTATTGGTATAAACCAGTGGGGTCAAAAGAATCCTCAAAAATGGTTTTAGCTCAAGTAGGAGATATAGTATCTACTGGTCCTTATGAAATACATGCTCTAAAAATAGGCCCAGAGGGAAATGAATTTATAGTATTTTCGGAAGGCCTTAGAGGAGGTAGTGATTATGAATCAGACACTTTTAGAGTTGATAATATAATTAATAAATAATATGGAAAAAATTTATTCAAAAATAGAACCAAATAAATTACTACATGTAATTAACAGAATTTCTGATATTAAAGAAAGAACTATATTAATTCCAGATGATAATTTTATTCAATGTGCTACCCTTAAAATGGAAAAGGGAAAAACATTTGAACCACATAAACATATAACTAAAGATAGACATCATCCTAAACAAATAGCACAAGAATCATGGGTTATTATAAAAGGTAAAGTAAAATGTATATTTTATGATTTAGATGATACTATTATATCAACTCCTATATTAGAAGCAGGGGATGCAAGTTTTACCTTATATGGAGGGCATACTTATGAAATATTAGAGGACGATACGATTGTATATGAATATAAAACAGGTCCATATGAAGGAATTGAATTAGATAAAGTTTTTATACATGATTAAAATTAATTTAGGTTGTGGTTGGAGAAATTTTGGTAAAGATTGGATTCATATAGATGGAGGTAATTATCCTCATTTGGATTCAAAAGATATAATTAATCTACCTTATAAAGATAATTCTATAGATTTAATATATGCCAGTCATGTTATAGAATATTTTGATAGGGAGGAAATACCTAATATTTTAAATAAATGGAAAAGTAAATTAAAACCCGGAGGGACATTAAGGTTAGCAGTACCTAATTTCCACACTATGGCTAAATTATATATAGAGGATAAAATATCTTTAAATAATTTTTTAGGTCCTTTATATGGTAAAATGAAAATGGATAATAGTATAATTTATCATAAAACTACTTATGATTATAAAGAATTAAAAGATATTTTAGATAAATGTGGTTTTATTAATATAAATTATTATGATTGGAGAAATACAGAACATAGTAATTTTGATGATCATTCTCAAGCATATATCCCACACATGGATAAAGAAAATGGAACATTAATAAGTTTAAATATAGAAGCTGTAAAATGAGTTTTGAAGTTATAAAAACATTTGAAAATAAAATAGCGGAATTTTTTGGGTCACCATATGCTGTTGCAGTAGATTGTTGTACTCATGGAATTGAATTATGTTTAAGATATGAAAATTTTAGTTATATTACAGTTCCTAAACATACTTATATTTCTATCCCATTTTTAGCTAAAAAAATAGGAATAGAATTAAAATGGAAAGATGAAGATTGGAAAGATTATTATTATTTAACTAATCATAAAAATTTTACACCTATTATTGATGCTGCTGTGCTATGGAAAAAGAATAGTTATATACCAGGAACATTTATGTGTGTAAGTTTTCAATTTAGAAAACACCTAAGTTTAGGTAGAGGTGGTATTATATTAACCGATAATAAAAAAGCAGCATTGGATCTTAAAAAAATGACTTATGATGGTAGACATCCAGATATACCCTGGAGAGAACAAAATATAGAAAGTATGGGTTATCATTATTACATGACTCCCGAAACTGCTAAATTAGGTTTAGATAAATTACCTAATGCAATTAAAAATAAACCAACACAATGGACAATAAATGATTGGCCTGATGTGTCTAAAATGAAAATATTTAATACTAACAAGGATATTGATCCTTATTTACAAACAAAATAAAATGAAAAAAGCATTTATAACAGGAATAGCAGGACAAGATGGAAGTTATCTTGCAGAATATTTAGTTGAACTTGGATATGATGTACATGGTATATTAAGAAGAAACTCAACACCCGAAAATCAGGATCTTAGATTAGCTAATATAGAAGATAAAGTTACTACATATTATGGTGATTTATTAGATCAGGGTGGGTTAGAAAGATTATTAGATCAAATACAACCAGATGAAATATATAATATAGCAGCTCAATCCCATGTACGTATTAGTTTTGATATACCTCAATTTACAGTTCAAACAAATGCATTAGGGGTTCTTAATATATTAGAAGCGTATAGACGTTCATGTCCTAAAGCTAAGTTTTATCAAGCAAGTAGTTCTGAGATGTTTGGGTTATCTGTTGAAGATGATAACTTCCAAAGAGAAACCACTGTAATGAATCCTGTATCACCTTATGGGTGTTCTAAAGTATTCGGTTATAATATAGTAAGAAATTATAGACGTGCTTATGGATTACATGCTACTAATGGTATTTTATTTAATCATGAATCACCTAGAAGAGGATCTAATTTTGTAACTAATAAAGTAGCTAAAGCAGCAGCCAGAATTAAATTAGGTTTACAAGATAATTTAGAATTAGGAAATATGGATTCATATAGAGACTGGGGGCATTCCTATGATTATGTAAGAGCCATGCATTTAATGATGCAACATGATAAACCGGGTGATTGGGTTGTATCAACTATGGAAACCCATTCAGTAAGAGAAATGTGTGAATTAGTATTTAATCATTTAGGATTAAATTATAAAGATTATGTAACACAAAACCCTAAATTTTTAAGACCCGAAGAATTACCTTACTTAAAAGGAGATTCTACTAAAATTAGAACAGAATTAGGTTGGAAACCAACTTATACTTTTAAAGAAATGATGGAAGAAATGACAGACCACTGGTTAAATTATTTTAAAAAATAATGATAAAAACGGTTTATATTACAGGTTGTTTAGGATTTATTGGATCCTATGTTACACGTACATGTTTGGAAAAAGGATGGTATGTTAAAGGTATAGATAAAATGACATATGCTTCTAATAGTGATTTACTTACAGAATTTAAAAAATATCCTAATTTTTCATTTATAAAATGTGACATAAATAATTTAGAATTTTTATATGAATGTGACTATATTATAAACACGGCGGCTGAAACTCATGTAGGTAATAGTATAGTTAAAAGCGATGATTTTGTACATTCAAATATTAATGGTGTACATCATTTACTTGAGTTAATCAGAAATTATAGGGGAGAGGGAAAAGATGTACCTACATTATTACATTTTAGTACGGATGAAGTATATGGTGATGTAACAGAGGGGGAACATTTAGAAACAGACATTTTAAATCCTAGTAATCCTTATTCAGCTACTAAAGCAGCGGCTGACCAATTAATTTTAGCTTGGGCTAGAACTTATGATTTACCCTATATTATAGTAAGACCAACTAATAATTATGGTATAGGGCAATATATAGAAAAATTAGTACCTAAAACATGTAAATGTTTAAAATTAGGCAAAAAAATACCTTTACACAATAATGGTACACCTATTAGAAATTGGTTACATGCTCAAGATACAGCAGAAGCTATTATTACTATTATTGAATCTGGAACTCAAAATGAAATATTTAATATAGCTGGAGAATTTGAACAGGCTAATGTTGATACTGTTCAAAAAATAATTAAAGAATATATAGGTAAAAAAATGTTTATAAATAATTTTACGAAATATATTGATTTAAGTTATTCCAGAAAAGGACAAGATGTCAGATATGCTTTAAATGATAATAAGTTAAAAAAATTAGGATGGAAGCCTTTACATATTTTTGATAAGGAGTTACCTAAAATAGTTAAATATTATAAGGAAAAATTTATTTGGTAATGGGGTTATTTAGAATAATACATAATGATTTTGAAAAAGGTTTTCAATTTGATGCCTTTGATACATTACATCCTAACGAGTGGAAGGAAGAGGCAACACAAAAAGGAGTTGATAGGTTAAAAGAACCAGGATGGGAAGCAAGATATATTTATGAAGCAAAATTATTAAATAACTTAATATTAAATAATCCTCATATAAAAAATATATTAGAATTAGGAAGTGGTCCTGGTATATTATCTCAAAAAGTACTAGAAAAAAATCCTAATCTAAATTATCATCTTGTAGATAAACCTTTTGCATTTAAGTATTTTAAAGAACATAATTTTAAAGGTAATTTTTTTGTAAAAGATTTATCAAATAGTTTTGATACTAAAGGATTACTAGATAAATATGATTTGGTAATAACAAATGATTTCTTAGAACATGTGTTAAATCCTTCTATTATATTACAAACTATATATAAATTAACTAATAAAAATTCTATATATTTTATAAGTAACCCTAATTGGAGAATGGCTCATCAATGGATATATAGAGGTTTATTTGATTTTGATAACTTTATATATTTTTTATATACGCATAAATTTAAAATGGAAGGATTTTATCCATCTGAATTGAAAGTAGGGGAATATAAAGATATAAAAAAGTATTATCCTTTATTAGATAGTGAAACTTTACTCCCTGAGGAAAATATAAATGATTGGAATCATTATATGGTATTTAAACAAAGAATGTAATGGATTTAAAAAAACGCATATTAGAAATAGCCTATAAACATAAGTTAGGTCACTTAGGATCTTATTTATCTGCATTACCTATTATAGATGAAATTTATAAAAATAAATCTTCGGAAGATATTTTTATTTTATCTTCAGGACATGCTGCTCTGGCCTTATATGTAGTTTTAGAAAAATATGAAGGTAAAAATGCAGAAGAATTATTTATTAAACATGGTGGACATCCTCATAGAGATGAAAAAAATGGAATATATTGTTCTACAGGTAGTTTAGGTTTAGGAATAACAGTAGCAGTAGGTAGGGCATTAGCTAATAAAAATAGAAAAGTATATGTTTTAATTAGTGATGGAGAATCAGCTGAAGGTTCAGTTTGGGAAGCCCTTAGATTTATTAAAGAAAGTAATTTATCCAATATAGAAATTTATGTTAATGTAAATGGTTATGCTGCCTATGATAAAGTAGATATAAAATACTTAGTAGATAGACTTAAAGTATTTTTACCTACAATTAATATTAGATATACTAGTGTAAATCAGTATCCTTTTTTAAGAGGATTAAATGCACATTATCATATAATGTCAGAAAAAGATTATAAATCAACATTATGAGAAAAGAATTTGCAGAATTTTTACATGGCGAAATGTCATATAATGAAAAAATAGTATTAATAACTGGTGATTTGGGATATGGTCTTTGGGATAGAATAAAAATAGATTATTCAGATAGATTTTATAACGTAATGTCCTCAGAACAACTTATGGTAGGTACGGCAGTAGGATTAGCTATGGAAGGTTTTATACCATTAGTATATTCAATTACTCCTTTTGTATTATATAGACCATTTGAATTATTAAGAAATTATTTGGATCATGAAGAAATTCCTGTTAAGTTAATAGGTGGAGGTAGAGATAAGGATTATGGTTATTTAGGTTTTTCTCATTGGGCTGAAGAAGATATAAAAGTATTATCTACATTAGAAAATATTCAATTGTTTAAACCTAAAAAAATATCTAATAAAATATATAAAGAATTTTTATATAATAATAAACCAAGTTATTTAAATTTAAAAAGATGAATATATTAATTACGGGAGGAAATGGTTATATAGCTAAATCATTAGCTAATGAATTAGATAATGTTACTTCTATTACAAGAAAAGATTTTGATTTAACAGATAGAGAAGCAACTAATAATTGGTTTAAAGGAAAATATTTTGATGTAGTAATTCATACAGCTATTAAGGGAGGAAGTCGTTTACAAAAAGATGATAGTAATGTATTTTACCAAAATGTACAAATGTTTTATAACTTACTAAATAATAAACGTTGTTTTAATAAATTATTAAATTTTGGGTCGGGAGCTGAATTAAATATGCCTTCTGATCCCTATGGCTTAAGTAAAAATGTTATTAGTAAAATAATAGATTCAACACATAATTTTTATAATATAAGAATATATAGTGTTTTTGATGAAAATGAATTGAATACTAGATTTATAAAAAATAATATAAAAAAATATATAAATAAAGAACCCATTCAAATACATCAAAATAAGTTAATGGATTTCTTTTACATGAAAGATTTAGTTAAATTAGTAAAATATTTTATTTATAGTAATAGTCTACCAAAAAATGTAGATTGTACTTATGGAATGATGTATAATTCTTTAGTAGATATAGCATATATAATAAATAATTTATCAGATTATAAAGTAGAAATTAATATAGGAGCTGGTGAAGGAAAAGATTACATAGGAAATTGGAATCCCCTTAATATAAAATGGGATGGTTTAAAATTAGGAATTAAGGAAACTTACAAAAAATTATTAAATGAATCAAATTAGTTTTGTAATCAATACAGCCGTTAATGAGTTAAATCATATTAAGTTATTGCTTAATTCTTTAAAGTTAAACTTGGATGGAGATGAACATGAAATATTAATATTCATAGATAATGATAATCAAGGTACATATGAGTATTTAAAATCAATTAAAAACGAATTTTATGATTTAAAAATAATTACTCATAAATTACCTCCATGTATAGGTTATTCTAGAAATAATAATTTACTTGTAGAATTAGCCAAACATAATATAGTAAGTTACTTACAAAGTGATATGGTTATATCTCCCAGTTATGATACAGATATTTTAAAAGAATTAGAAAATAATACTATACTAAGTGCTACTAGAGTAGAGCCCCCATTACATGGTGAATCTCCCTTAACTATAACCAAAGATTTTGGAACTGATCCTATTGATTTTAATTTAGAAAAATGGAATGATTATTCTTTAAGTGTTAAAGAAAATAAAACAGCAGATTATTTCT
>CETN01023939.1_pt1 | contig 20601 bp, 27 predicted proteins | sample 531301 | NCBI WGS metagenome assembly CETN01 (sample SAMEA2622656, study PRJEB7988) | marine metagenome | isolation source: saline water (ENVO:00002010), including
AATGCACACTTTACAAAAGTAGCATATCCAAGAGGATAAAATGAAATTAATATCTGAATTTAATGATCAAGAATTAAATTTTATCACCGAAGGTAAAGATGATGAAAAGAAATATGTTATAGAAGGAATATTTGCACAGGCAAATAATAAGAATAGAAACGGAAGGATATACCCACGCGAAGTAATGAGCAGTGCGATTGGTAAATACAATCGTGATCAAGTTGCTCCTGGACGTGCGGTCGGTGAACTGAATCACCCAGAAGGTCCAACTGTTAATCTAGATAAAGTTTCTCATAAGATCGACAACCTTGTATTAGAAGGAAACGATGTTATGGGCAAGGCAACTATTTTGAACACTCCTATGGGTGAAGTCGTAAAAGGTTTACTCGATGGCGGTGTCAAACTAGGTGTTTCGACTCGTGGTATGGGGAGTCTCGAGCAGAGAAATAACGCAATGGTTGTAAAACCAGATTTTATGTTAAATGCGATTGATATCGTACAAGATCCATCCGCACCTGGCGCTTTTGTAAATGGGGTTATGGAAGGTGTTGAGTGGGTTTGGCATAACGGAATTATCGAAGCGAAGACTATTGAAAAAATGGAGACTGAAATTAAAAATGCTCCACGTGCTAATCTCTATGAGACGCAGGTTCGTGAGTTTAAAAATTTCCTCTCGTTACTCAAATCTAATTTTAATAGGAGTCAATGATGACTGATGAAAATCAAGTAAAAGATCAGGACGTTGAACTTCATGATGACGAGAATGAAATCATGGAAAAAGCAGGTCACGATCCTAAAAATGCTGAAGCACAGTCAATAGCATCTGTTGATAAAGCAGGTGATGCAACTGGTTCAGCACCTTTGCCAACCTCCCCAGGAGCGACAGCAAAGAATGCAACTAAAAAAGATGCGATGCCCAAAACTAAAGCAGCACTCATGGCTGCGATGATGAATTATATGGGCAGCATGAATAAAGAAATGCTCAGGAACACATACGATAGTATGATGAATAAAGAAGGTGTTGAGAATGATGAGGAGGCAATCGCTGAAAAGCAAGAGATTGATTATTCACCTGATTTCTCAGAAGATTTGAATGCAATCATGGAAAGTGAAGCAACACTTTCAGATGAGTTCAAAGAAAAAACCGCAACAATTTTTGAGGCAGCGATTAAGTCTAAGTTGTCTGAGGAAATTGATCGTCTTGAGGAAAAATATAACGAAGAACTCGAGGCAGAAGTTGCTTCTACCAAAGAGGGTCTCGTAGAGAAAGTAGATAGTTATCTAAACTATGTTGTCGAACAATGGCTAGAAGATAATAAACTGGCTGTACAAAATGGATTAAGAACTGAGATAGCAGAAAACTTTATGAATAGTTTGAAAGATCTATTCACTGAGTCATACATCGAAGTCCCTGAGTCCAAAGTAGACCTAGTCGACGATCTTGCTGAGCAAGTCGAAGAACTTGAAACACAGTTAAACACAAGCACAGCAAATGCTATCGAAATGACTGAGAAGTTAGAGGCATTACAAAGAGAAAAGGTTATAACCGAAGCATCTCGTGATCTCGCTGACACTCAAGTCGAAAAATTAAAAACATTAGTAGCAGAAGTAGAATTTAATGACGAAGAAACTTTCGCGCAGAAAGTAGCTACAGTCAAAGAATCTTACTTCAACAAAACTAAAAAGATCGCTGAGTCAGCAGACTTTGATGCAGTAGATGACGATGAAAATACAGTCGAAGTTGCTGGATCAATGGCTCAGTATATAACTGCCCTAAATCGAACATCGAAAAACTAATAGGAGACTAATCGATGGAAAACGTAATAAATTACGAAAAACTCGTTGAAAAGTGGGCTCCAGTACTGAACGAAGAGTCTGCTGGAACCATTAAAGATCATCACAGAAAAGCAGTTACTGCTCAAATTCTTGAGAACCAAGAACAAGCTCTCAAAGAGCAAGGACTGTTAGAAGTAACAAATACAAATGCTGCTGTAACAGGTGGACCAGGACAAGCAAACTGGGATCCAATCTTGATCGCACTCGTCAGACGTGCTATGCCAAACCTAGTGGCATACGATATCGCTGGTGTGCAACCAATGACTGGACCAACAGGTCTTATCTTCGCGATGAAGTCACGTTATAAGAAGACAAAAGGTGGTGCTATTGATGGTGAAGAAGCATTATTCGATGAACCACTAGCAAACTTCTCTGGTGATTCATCAACACAGTCTTTCAATACATCTGGTGGTACATCAGGTCTTGGAGATTCTGCTGGTGATAACTCAGATGGCGATAGCACAATCGATGACTCTGATACAGATCCACGTGGAAACATTGACCCATATACTACTGCAGAGGCAGAAGCTCTAGGTGGTGCAACTGAAAAATTCGCTGAGATGGGATTCACAATCGAAAAAGCAACAGTGACTGCCAAGTCACGTGCTCTAAAAGCAGAATACAGTTTAGAATTAGCACAAGATCTAAAAGCGATTCATGGTCTTGATGCTGAAACTGAGTTGGCGAATATTCTGTCAACAGAGATTCTTGCTGAAATCAATCGTGAGGTCGTCCGTACAGTCAACTCACAAGCAAAACTAGGTGCACTACAACAGAACACTGCAGTCAATGGTGTCTTCAATGTTCAGACAGATGCTGATGGACGTTGGTCGGTCGAGAAGTTCAAAGGACTGATCCTACAGATCGAACGTGAAGCAAACGTAATTGCAAAACAAACACGTAGAGGTAAAGGAAACCTCATGATTTGTTCATCAGATGTTGCATCAGCACTCGCAGCCGCAGGTATGCTAGATTATACTCCTGCATTAGCAACAAATCTAAATGTTGATGATACAGGAAACACTTTTGCTGGCACACTTAACGGACGCATGAGAGTGTATATTGATCCATTTGCAACTGGTGATTATGCTAACGTCGGTTACAAAGGAACAAACGCATTTGATGCAGGTGTCTTCTACTGCCCATACGTACCACTCACAATGGTTCGTGCGGTTGGTGAGGATACATTCCAGCCAAAAATTGGTTTCAAAACCAGATATGGCATGGTCTCAAATCCTTACGTCACAGGAACACCTCAAGATGGTCTTGCTGCTGCAAGGAATAACCAGTACTATCGTATCTTCCGTGTGGATAACATCCTCGGAGCATAAGATCCTTAGTTACAGAAGAGAGGGTGGCTTCGCCACCCTTTTTTTGTGCATAAACTTGTATAAATAGAAGTATGGCTAATCTAACTACAAATTTTAATTATCTTCAACCGACCTCGTTCAAGATAACAATCGACAGGCAAAACTATCCTAATTTAGAATATTTTTGTCAAAGTTTTATACATCCTGGAATGATAATGAACGCAGTAGAAGTTCCATATCAAAGGATAACAGGAGTTCCTCTGATAGGAGATAAATTAACTTTCAACGAACTACAAGCGAATATTATACTCGATGAGGATCTGAAAGCATACGATGAGATGTACTCATGGATGCGCCGTAATTTGGATATTGAGCATGTTGTTCCTACTCAAAGAACGAAACCACAACCACCATCAATGTCAGATATCACTCTGTCAATATTATCAAGTCATAATAATACCACAAAGACAATAAGATATCTAGATTGTATCCCTGTATCTTTGACTGACATTCAGTTTGAGTCAACAGCAGGAGGAGAAAGTTTTATAGTTTTTGGAGCATCTTTTAGATTTACCTATTTTGAACTTGAAGGAGCATCATATACAACAAATGTAGATGGTTCTCCAAGCATAACAGTCAACAGGCAGATGTTATAAATATTATATAATTGGAGTATATAATGATTGATTTGAAAAGCATCCACGATATGTGGGAAAAAGATTGTGTTATTAATGATATGAAACTTGATGAATCTTCTCGTCAAACACCAATCCTTCACGCAAAATATTTACAACTATTATCAACTGTAAAATTACAGTTGAAACGAGCAGAGTTTTCTCAAAAAACTTTACTTAAACAAAAGTGGTTATGGTATAATGGAAAGATGGATGCGATCACTATGAATGAACTTGGTTGGGATCCTGATCCCTTTGATGGTCTTAAAGTTTTGAAAGGTGATATGGATTATTATTATGATGCTGATCCCGAGATACAAAAGTCTGAAGAAAAAATACAGTATTATAAAACATTAATTGAGACACTTACTGATATACTAAGTAATATAACATGGCGTCATCAAACGATAAAGAATATGATTGAATGGAAAAAATTCTCGTCAGGAAATTAAACCACGCAAACTTACATGTTCAATGCGATAGTGGCACTGCTCAGGAACTGAGAGAGTTTTTCTCTTTCTATGTTCCAGGATATCGTTTTATGCCTGCATATAAAAATCGTATGTGGGATGGTAAAATAAGATTGTATGATACTAAAACAGGAGAACTTCCTGCAGGTTTATTTTATCATCTTCATAAATTTTCAAAGTCTCGTGGATATATAGTAGATACTGAAAAAACAGGATATGGGTTACCAAATGAAAATGCTAATATCGATATTAAACAACTTTCCGATTATATTGACGATCTTGATCTCCCATTTCGCCCTTATTCATATCAAATATCAGGCATTCAAGAAGGACTAAAAAGAAAACGAGCGATATTAATTTCTCCGACTGGTTCTGGTAAATCTTTAATCATTTACATATTAATAAAATATTGGTTACATTTATTGACTGATGGATTAAGATACCCAAAAGGAGGAAGAGCATTAATCATAGTCCCAACAACTTCTTTAGTCGAGCAGATGCATAGTGACTTCATAAAATATGGTCAAAATGAAAGAGGAATGCATCGTATATACTCAGGTAAAGATAAAAAGTTTGATGCTGCCATATGTATCTCTACATGGCAATCGATTTATAAATTACCACGTGATTGGTTTCAACAGTTTGGTATGGTTGTTGGTGACGAGTGTCATGGTTTTAAATCAAAGTCATTAATGAATATTATGAACAAAGCAACAGAGGCAGGATATCGCTTCGGAACGACAGGAACACTCGATGGAACTCAAACACATGAACTGGTCTTACAAGGTCTCTTCGGACCAATACACACTGTCACCTCAACAAAACAATTACAAGATGACGATACGTTGGCGCAACTCGAGATCAAGCGAATTATTTTGGATTATGGCAGAAAGGAACGACTGGACTTTGGCAGACAAGATTACATGGACGAGATCGATTATATTGTCACAAACGTAAAACGAAACAACTTTATAAAAAATTTAGCAGTCACTCAAAAGGGTAATACACTTGTCCTTTATAATTATGTTGAAAAGCATGGTAAACCACTTTTTGATATGATAGATAGTAAAGTAAAAGATGATAGAAAAGTATTTTTTGTTTCAGGTCAAACAGATACTTCAGATAGAGAAGCGATTCGGGGTATAGTTGAGAAACAAAAAAATGCTATAATAGTAGCATCTCTTGGTACGTTTTCAACTGGTATAAATATAAGGAACTTACATAATATCATATTTGCTTCACCGAGTAAATCACAAATTAGAGTTTTACAGAGTATAGGAAGAGGATTGAGAAAAAGTGATGATGGTAAACCGACTAATCTTTATGATATAACAGATGATTTGAGTTGGAAGTCTCGTAAAAATTTCGCTCTTATACACTCGGAAGAAAGATTAAAAATCTATGAGAAAGAAAAATTTAACCATAAAACCTATAAGGTTGATATAAAATGACAGATATAAAACAATTTAAACTTACAAATAATGATGAAATTATATGCCAAGTTTTACAATATGATGATGCTGATAATGCGACTATGGTTGTAAGAGGAACAATGAAAATTATCGCTGCAGAAGATTTTAGTCGTGGTGTTAGATTTTATGCATTCAGACCATGGATGGGATTTACTGATGGACCAAATGAATTACACACATTAAATGCTGTTCATATCATAGGTGAAATGAATCCATCAGATACTTTAATAGATAATTATTTACAAACGATAGCGACTGTAAAAAAACAATTTAAAAAGAAAGATATGCCTCTAGATGATATAGCTCAAAAAGTAGAAAATATGGAGGAAGATGAGTTTAATGATTTTTTAGATAAATATTTAAAAGAGAATCAAGTAGATCTATTTGATCCAGAGGAATTAAATTTAGACTCTGATAAAGGTAGTAACATAATAAAATTCAAACCAAAGGGGACGATGCATTAATGCCATATTTAAATCATAACTTACCACCATTTAGTGCTTATATAAGGAACGAATATCTTTATAATCATCAAGAGGGTCATGGAGAGTTTACGTTTGCAGATGTCCATACAGTCAATAGTATAGAAAGAAGAGCATTATTATTCGAATGTTTATTACCAAATGGCGTCAACTGGACAAGAAGACCAATACATGCTTTTTGTTGGAAAAAAGATGCACCAATGTATCCACTCAATATACATCAATATTGGGATTGTTTTAGTCCATATGTTGATGTACAACGTAGAAATAGACTTGCTAATTGTAGAGCAGAATTAGTCGACTGGCATGGTAAAAAACATAAAGGCACATACATGTTTACTATAGATTGGGCATGGGAAAGTAAAGCGATTTTAGATACAAATTTTAGTGAAGATCCTGAACATAAATGTGCACACTTGTTTAGAATGGATGATGGAAATTTTTTCGCATATCCTAATAATAGATGTATATGGTACGATGATGCATATATGGATAAAAGATTAGAAGGTAATCCAGGATATTTAATTGATCAAAATTTTTATACTGTTGAGAATACAAGAGAAGAAAGTATAACAGATGATTCTTATTTCACTCAGTTTGAACAAGAAAAACCAGAAAGATTTAATGTAGAAGAAACACCTATCGGTGAAGTAAATAAAAAAAATAAAAATGAAGATATTTTATGATCATATATATGGCAATACTGCAAAGTATGACATAGTATATGGACTCGCATTAGCAGAGGTCGAAAAAAATGAAGAGGATCATGCATTAGATTTAGGTTGGACGCCTATGGATGCATTCTTCTACGAAACTGACAAACAACTGTGGATACAGGCGAGAACTACAAGAATCGATTTACTTAATTTTACTGTTAAAAGAAAACACAAAAGATATTTAAATCAAGACATCGTCGGAGAATATTTTCAAAATGAAAATCCATGGAAAGATGAATGTAAATCTATATTCAAAAAATATTGCGAGTATAGAGGATATGATGACTATAGCGATGACCTAGTTGATAAAGAGTATGGAGATAAAGATTATTTTATATACTGGCACAAAAATAAAATTGTTGCTTACACACAATTAACCAGATACAATCATAGCATCGTTGCAGGAGAGTTTGCTTGGAACTATGAAACACCAAGTCTAGGACTAGGAACTTTCGCACAAAATTTTGAGTGTTTAAAATATCGTGAACTAGATTTTAAATATTATTATTCCTCCTATGCTTATGAAAAAATATGTGATTATAAATCTCACTACAATGGATTTGAATGGTGGACAGGAAGAGATTGGAGTGATGACAAACATATTTTTCGAGAGTTAATAATAAAAGATTCAGAAGTAAAAAGTTTAGAAGATTTACATAATAGGCATAAAGAATATTATCAAAAAAGATAGGGCATATTCCCCTTTCCTCCGATGATATCTTATTATACCATAAAAATCAATTTTTGTAAAGAATTATTTTTTACAATAAAATGAAAATATATCTATTTACTATTTTAACATAATTTAGTATAATTATAAGTGATTGAAATGAAAGGATTCGTCATGGCACGTGCTAAAAGAAAAAGCATACATTATGTGAATAATGCTGACTTTTCTCAAGCGGTCGTGGATTATGTTACTTCAGCAAATGAAGCAAAAAATAATAATAAAAAAATACCGAAAGTAACAAACTACATCGCACAATGTTTTCTTAGAATCGCTGAAGGATTATCTCATAAGTCTAACTTTATACGTTATACTTACAGAGAAGAGATGGTGATGGATGCAGTGGAGAACTGTCTCAAAGCGATAAACAATTATGATATTGAAGCAGCAACAAGAACAGGCAAACCAAACGCATTCGCATATTTCACTCAGATAACATGGTTCGCATTTTTAAGAAGGATAGCAAAAGAGAAAAAACAACAAGAAGTAAAGATGAAATATCTTGCATCATCTGGTATAGAAAATTTTATCATGAATGAGAATGGTGATGATGTTAGTAAACAGGTCGCAGAGTTTTTTGTAGATACTCTCAAGACTCGTATTGATAGAGTAAAAACTGTGGATAATGAAGTAAAAGAATATAATAAAATAGAGAAGAAAAAAAGAAGAAGTAAAAACGTCGATTCAGATTTGAGTGAGTTTATGGAATGAAAATAGCAATATTGAATGATACACATTGTGGTATCAGGAACTCTTCAGATATTTTCTTAAATAATGCAGCAAAATTTTATGATGAAATATTTTTCCCCGAATGTGAAAAACAAGAAATAAAGCATATTATTCATCTTGGTGATTATTATGATAATCGAAAGTTTGTTAACTTTAAAGCACTCAATCATAATCGTAAACATTTTTTGAACGAGTTAAGATCTCGTGGTATGACTATGGATATCATACCAGGAAACCACGATACGTTTTATAAAAATACAAATGACCTTAATTCACTCAAAGAGTGTCTTGGTCATTATATGAACGAGATTCATATTATAATGGAACCAAAAGTTATGCAGTATGATTCTCTCAACATTGCACTCTTACCATGGATATGTCAAGAAAATTATGATCAATCTATGAGTTTTGTGCGTGATTGTAAAGCAGACTGGTTATGTGGACATTTAGAACTTGGTGGTTTTGAGATGCAGAGAGGTATCGAGTCTCATGATGGTATGGATCACAAATTATTCAGTAAGTTTGAACTGGTTTTATCAGGGCATTATCACACCTCCTCTCGTAAAGATAATATATGGTATCTCGGTAGTCAGTTAGAATTTTTTTGGTCAGATGCACATGATCCAAAATATTTTTATATCATGGATACTGAAACTCGTAAGATAGAAAAAATAAAAAATAATTTTACCTTGTTTAAAAAAATACTTTACAATGATGATAAAATAGAGTATAATAGTTATGATGTATCGGATTTAGATAATAAATTTGTAAAGGTCATTGTTGTGAATAAAAATGATGCGTTTGTATTTGACAGATTTATTGATCGTATTCAAAATCAAGATATCTACGAACTTAAAATCGCTGAAAATTTTCAAGAGTTTATCGGTGAGAATGTAGATGACGAAGGTTTAAACATAGAAGATACATCTCAACTTGTCGATGATTATATCGAAAGTGTTGATACTGACTTAGATAAAGATCGCATAAAGGTGAGTATGCGTGAATTAATGACGGAAGCACAAGCTCTAGAAATAGCATGATAATATTTAAATCAGTTAGATATAAAAATTTTCTATCAACAGGAAATTTTTTTACAGAGATCAATCTCAACGAAACAAAGTCTACTTTGGTTGTTGGTCAAAATGGTGCTGGTAAATCCACTATGTTGGATGCTATCTCATTCGCTCTCTTTAGCAAACCACATCGTAATATCAATAAATCACAACTGGTTAATTCGATTAATCAGAAGGCATGTATTGTAGAGGTTGAATTTAGCATAGGAAGTTCTGCATTTAAAATTGTACGTGGCATCAGACCAGGAATCTTTGAGATCTGGAAGAATGGTACTATGATCAACCAGTCTTCTCATGCTAAAGAGTATCAGAAGATCCTCGAACAAAATATCCTCAAATTAAATCATAAGTCCTTTCACCAAGTGATTGTATTGGGTTCCTCCTCTTTCATCCCATTTATGCAATTAGCAGCAGGACACAGGCGAGAGGTTATCGAGGATCTTCTTGATATCAATGTATTTTCAAAAATGAATCAAATACTTCGTGATAAACAAAGTGTACTGAAAGATCAACTCAAGGAATTATCTTATAAAATAGATATCACAAAAAATAAATTGGAGACACAAGAAAAATATATTAAAGATATACAAAAGTTAACACAAGAGAATAAAAAAGAATATGAATCTAGGATACATGAATCGCAGAATAGTATCGGTGAACTACAGAAACAGAATAGCGAGCTTAGCATGGGTCTCGAAGAAAGTATTAGAGAGACCGAGAAAAGGTTATCGACTTTACATAATCAACGGCAAGAACTGTTGCTCAGAAGTCAAGATAGGACGACAAATATCACCAACCTCAGCAAACGGATCAAGTTTTTCGACGAGAATGAGACGTGTCCCGTATGTGACCAGACCCTTTCAGACAGCCATAAATCTCATGTACTGGAAAAGATCGAAGGGGAGAGACGGACTCACAAGAGTTCGCTCAAGCAGATCGGATCGGAAGGCACGATCGTGGAAAAAGAGATTAAGGAGACAGGACGCTTACTTGAATCGTTACGATCTAAGGTATCTGAACTCAATCAAAACAACGTCAAGATCACTGGACTCACGAAACAAATCAAAGAGTATCAGTCATATCTCGAGAAAGATGTAAGTGCAGATTTAAATACTGCTAAAATAGATTTAAAATCTTTAAACGATGATCGTGATTCTTTATTAGAAAATAAATTTGCACTATCAGAAAATATATCTTATAATACAGTCATTAATGAGATGCTGAAAGATACAGGTATCAAAACTAAAATTATCAAACAGTATCTCCCAGTTATCAATAAATTAGTAAATCAATATTTACAAACATTAGATTTCTTTGTTCACTTTAACTTAGATGAGTCTTTTCAAGAAACTATCCGATCAAGACATCGTGATGCTTTTACTTACGACTCATTCAGTGAGGGTGAAAAACAGAGGATAGACTTAGCACTTCTCTTTACATGGAGACAGATCGCTAAAATGAAAAACTCAGTAGCAACTAATCTACTGGTTCTTGACGAAACATTTGACTCATCACTTGATCATGAAGGTGTAGATAATTTATTTAAGATATTAGATACGTTATCAGATGATACAAATATTTTTGTCATATCTCATAAAGGTGAGATACTTGATGGTAAGTTCAATTCAAAGATTGAATTTAAGAAAGAAAAAAACTTCAGTAAAATGATAAAATGATTCTTTACAAATTACATAAAATGATATATAATATAATAAATAAATGGAGTAATATATTATGGAATTAAGTGAAAATACTCTCTCAGTATTGAAAAATTTTTCTGGTATTAATCAGAATATTTTAATTAATTCAGGTAGCACTATCAAAACTATTTCCGAGGCACGTAATGTTCTCGCTACTGCTCATGTGACTGAAGAGTTTGAGCAGAGTTTTGGTATATATGATCTGAATGAATTTATTGGTGTACTAGGTTTAGTAGATACACCTCGACTCAAATTTGGATCAGAGCATGTAGTAGTCGGTGACTCGACAGGAAGATCAGAAGTAAAATATTTCTTTTCTGCCGAAGAGACTTTGACTGTACCATCAAAAGATATTAAAATGCCTGAGGCAGAAGTTTCTTTCGTTTTAACAAACGACACTCTCAATAAATTAAAACGTGCAGCATCTACTCTCGGTCATGATGAACTATCGATCACAAGTAAAGATGGTGTATTAAATTTATCTGTAGTAGATAATCAAAATGCTACATCAAATACATTTTCTATCGATATAGATGGCGAGATTAAAACGGATTCACCTTTTAATTTTATTTTGAGTATAAATAATCTCAAGATTTTACCAGGAGATTATGAAGTAGATATCTCCTCAAAACTTATAACACAATTTAAAAATAAAGACGTTAATGTGACTTATTGGATTGCATTAGAAAAAATATCTAGATTTGGAGTATAATAGAATGTCTGAACAACTTGAAGAATTAAAAGATCTTTCAAATAAATCTGCTCGTAGCACCATTGCAGTAATTGATGCTATGACTCAACGTGGTGCTTTTAAAGGTGAAGAGTTATCCACGATCGGAACTTTACGTGATCAATGCATACAAGTCGTAAGTCTGACAGAACAGATGCAGCAAGAAGCAGCAATGGAGTCTGAAGACGAAGAATAAACTTTACAATCTCTCTTTTTTGTGATATAATTATTTTTTGTTATGGAGATTGTGAATGTCTAACGACTTCTTATGGGTCGAGAAGTATCGACCTAAAAAAATTGCAGATACGATTCTTCCTAAAAGTTTGAAGAAAGTATTTGAAAAAATAGCAGATGGTGGAGAGTTACCTAATATGCTCTTCTCTGGTACTGCTGGATTGGGTAAAACTACTGTTGCTCGTGCTTTATGTAATCAACTTGAATTAGATTATATTTTAATCAATGGATCTGAAGAAGGTAATATAGATACTCTACGAACGAAGATTAAACAGTTTGCTTCGTCAGTTTCTTTACAGGGAGGATACAAAGTTGTCATACTCGACGAGGCAGATTATCTCAATCCACAATCAACACAACCAGCATTGCGTGGGTTCATTGAGGAGTTTGCTAACAACTCTCGTTTTCTTCTAACTTGTAATTTCAAGAATAGAATAATTGAACCACTACATTCTCGATGTGGAGTGTATGAGTTTAATACATCTAAAAAAGATATGGTTGAATTATGTCAACAGTTTCTTGCAAGAGTGGAATATATACTTAAAGAAGAAAAAGTAGAGTACGACAAAAAAGCAGTTGTCGAACTCATAATGAAACATGCACCAGATTGGAGAAGGATACTCAATGAACTTCAGCGACAAAGCATGGTGGGTTTTGTGGGCGGTGACACTGGTAATAATACTCCAACCATTGACTCGCTTTTTGATCACCTAAAAAATAAAGACTTTAAAAAGATGCGTCAGTGGGTAGTAAATAATATCGATACTGACGCATCAGCAATCTTCCGTGGTGTGTATGATCGTATGTATGATAAACTGAAACCACAGTCTATCCCTCAACTTGTTTTAATTCTAGCAGACTATCAGTACAAAAATGCATTTGTTGCTGATCATGAACTAAATGTCGTTGCATGTATGACGGAGATTATGGCGAATGTCGAGTTTGCATAGTGCCTGGCGTATATGGGCAAAAACTATTGGAAGTAAAATAGGAGATGATCATGAAAGCGATATTGCTGCTGTGTTACGTACCATTTGGGTATTCACTCACTTGGTTGCTTGTTTTTTTATTGTTGCACATAATGGCATCAAGTTAGGTTGGTTCGGATGAAAATAGGTATAACAGCATCAACATTTGATTTATTACATGCAGGTCATATTGCTATGTTAAGAGAAGCTAAATCACAGTGTGATTATTTAATTGCTGCTTTACAAGTGGATCCGTCTGTAGATAGATCAAATAAAAATAAACCTATCCAAACTTTAGTTGAAAGGCAAACACAATTAAACGCAGTAAAATATATAGATGAAGTTGTTTGTTACTGTACAGAAGATGATTTACTCGATATTATCAATATGTATCCGATTAACATCAGAATACTAGGTGAAGAATATCGTTTGCAAGATTTTACTGGTAAAGATGAATGTCGCAATCGTGGTATTGAATTATACTTCAATAAAAGAGACCACCGATTCAGTTCAACCGATTTAAGAAAAAGAGTTTGTGATGAATCCTTTTGAGTATTTAAATGCTATTAACCATACGAAACAGAATGTTATGGTCGACGATTTGGCAGAAAAGTCCTACAACTCTTTTATGGTCAATCGTGGTCTATCTTATTTTTCTGATACTGTGCTGATGGCAAACGAGATGAATCGATACCACCATATTGATAATCGTTTACAGTTTGACTTTTTTATAAATATAATACGAAAGAAAAAACGATTCTCAAAATGGAATAAACCTGAGATCGTAAGTGACGTGGAAGTAGTCAAGCAATATTATGGGTATAGTAATGAAAAGTCCCGCCAAGTCTTGTCCCTTCTCACATCCGAACAGATTGATGAACTAAAGAAGAAGGTTTATAAAGGTGGAAGAAAATAACATAATAGAGTGGACACCGACCTCAATGCTAGAAGTCACTCTTAACGAACCAGATGATTTTTTAAAGGTTCGTGAGACTTTGACTCGCATCGGTGTAGCATCTCGCAAAGATAACAAATTATATCAGTCATGTCATATATTACATAAGCAAGGCAGATATTTTATAGTGCACTTTAAAGAATTATTTCTTTTAGATGGAAAAAAATCAAACTTAGAAGAAAATGATGTTGCTCGCAGAAACACGATAGCAACTCTCATGAGTGATTGGGGTCTTGTCTCAATATACGATAAAACGAAAGCAGAACCACTTGCTCCTCTTCGTCAGATTAAAATAATTCCATTTAAAGAAAAAGAAGATTGGGAACTATGTCCAAAATATAACATAGGAAATAAATAATATGGTTTATATTCAAACGTAAATCATTATATATAATAATATAGATGCCGATAATCGGATCTACTACAAATCTCGCTTAGTCAAGGAGGTTAACATGACAGGCAATACTTTTACGTTCCCACGTGGAGCATTCGTTGGTTTTGATCACATCGCAAGAGATTTAGAACGTCTCGCTAACGCACATCAAAAAGATCATTATCCACCACACAACGTAGTCAAGCACAATGACGATGAGTTTTTAATTGAACTCGCAGTCGTTGGTTTTAAGCAAGAACATATCGATATCTCGATGCATGATGGAATCCTTACTGTAAAAGGTAATCGGGACTCACGTAGAGATCAAAACCTGTATGTTCACAAAGGTATTAGTGGTCGTAAATTCGAGAGGTCTTTTAGACTTTCTGAATTTGTAGAAGTCACTGGAGCTACGCTCGAGGATGGTTTGCTTACAATAGCATTGGAGCGAATCATTCCAGATGAGAAGCGTCCTCGTAAAATAGAAATCACTAACAATTTACGAGGTAATCATGACAACAATGGTACTACACTACTCAACGAATCTGCTTGATGTAATTAAAACAATTTTAAGAAACCTTATGCTAGGTTGGCAACTTGCTACACAAAAACGTGCTAACATGGAAGTCGCAAAACATCTAGTCGAAGCTGGTGAATATCAAAATATTCATGAAGCAAGACGTGAACTTGATATGAGAGCACAACAATGGTATGAGGAAAATAAAAATGCTTAAATTCTTTTTCAATTATTATCAAACAGAACAGCAACTGTACAACTCCATGAAAAACTGGAGAACAGAGTAATAAATAAAGAGGAGCAGTCACACTGCTCCTTTTAACTTTATCACGGAGAACAAGATGGCAGCAGAAAATTATGAAGCATGCTTAAAAATGATATTACACCATGAAGGTGGATATGTAAATCACCCAAAAGATCCTGGAGGTGAAACTAATCTAGGAGTCACAAAACGTGTATACGAAGAGTGGGGTGGAACAAAAGATATGAAAGACTTGGAGGTGGAAGATGTTGCTCCGATCTATAGGAAAAATTATTGGGACAGAATTAAGGCAGATGACATTCCCTCTGGTCTTGATTTATGTGTATTTGATTTTGGTGTTAATGCTGGTACTGGAAGGTCTGCAAAATATCTCCAGACTCTCATAGGAACTGTTGCTGATGGTGGCATTGGACCAAATACACTCAAGGCACTGGATGAATTTATTAGTAGTCAAGAGCATGGTGTTAAAGATGTCATTTTAAAATTTCAAGCAGAAAGACAAAACTATTACGAGAGTTTATCTACATTTGATACATTCGGTAAAGGTTGGACACGTAGAGTTGAAGAAACAACTCAGTCTGCTTTGGGAATGGTCGAACCACTATACGAATAAAATACTTTACTTTTTTGACATTTTTTGATATAATTATATTATGAGTTTTTATACATCCGTTATTAGATATGGTAATAATATCCTTTATCGTGGATATGACGATAATGGTAAAAGAGTTATCCGAAAAGATTTTTTCGCACCTAAATTTTTTATACCAACTAAAAAAGAGACTGGTTGGCATGGACTTGATGGTGCTAAAATTGGACCAATTACTTTCAAATCTATGCGAGAGTCAAAGGCATGGATAGATCAACACAAAGATGTGCAGGGACTTAGAGTATATGGCACATCTAATTACATCCACCAATATATCACATCAAAATATCCTCGAGAACTAAAATTTGATCGTGATAAAATTAATGTGACCACTATCGATATCGAGACTGAGTATGATGGTGGGTTCCCAGAACCAGAGCGTGCTGATCAAAAAATACTTGCCATCACTCTTAAAAATAATATTGATGGCATCTACTGGGTGTGGGGTTATGGTGATTATGATGTTGATGCAGCACTTATCAAACCTGTAAAATATATCAGATGTAAAAGCGAACAGGCACTTCTCAAAAGTTTCATCGAGTTTTTCTGTATGCCTACTAAATGTCCAGATGTTATCACTGGATGGAATGTTCGATTTTTTGATATGCCATATCTTATCAATCGCACGAATAATATACTTGGTCTCGAGTATGTTAAAAAGTTTTCTCCATGGGGTATGGTCGAGGGTGGTAAAATTACCAGAAGAAACAAAGAAGATCTTGTGTATGATATTAGAGGCATACAGATTTTAGATTATTTTGAACTGTTTCAAAAGTTTGGTTATACCTATGGTCAACAGGAATCTTATCGACTCAATCATATCGCCTATGTTGTACTCGGTGAGAAAAAACTTTCTTATGAAGAATCAGGTTCACTCAAAAATTTATATAAAGATGACTTTCAAAAGTATATTGACTATAACATGAAAGATGTTCAGTTAGTCGATAAACTTGAAGAAAAGATGGGACTTATCACATTAGCGATGACTATCGCATATAAAGGTGGTGTCAATTATACGGATACATTCGGAGTGACCTCGATGTGGGAGTCGGTGATATATCGTAAACTTAACTCTGAGAAACGTGTGCCTCCTCTCGAAAATTTTATTCAATGTAAGAGTAAAAAGTTTGCAGGTGCTTATGTAAAGCATCCTCAAACTGGTATGCATGATTGGGTTGTATCGTTTGATCTCAACTCACTATATCCAAATATTATTGTACAGTGGAATATGTCACCCGAAACTTTAATAGATCAGTCACATGAAAATGGTGTTGATCATTATCTTCGTAACAAAGATAAAGTCGTATCGACTCATGCAGTATCAGCGAATGGTTCTACATATTCTAAAAAATCTATCGGTGTTATACCAGATTTAATTATTGATTATTATTCAGATCGTAGATCTATAAAAGATATGATGCTTGCTGCTGAACAGCAGTATCAAAAAGAAAAAACATACGAACTTGAGAAAGAGATAAACACTTTACAAAACCAACAGATGGCGATCAAGATTCTAATGAACTCTCTCTATGGTGCACTCGGTAATCAGTATTTTAAATATTTTGATCTGCGTCTCGCTGAAGGTGTAACTCTTACTGGTCAACTTGCTATACAGTGGGCAGAGCGAGCACTTAATGAGTCTATGAATAAAATACTGAAGACTGGTGATAAAGATTATGTTATCGCCATCGATACTGATTCGTTGTATGTTAACTTTGGTCCAATGATGAAAAAGTTAAACCCGAAAGATCCTGTTAAGTTTCTTGATAAGATATGCAGTGAACACTTTGAACCAGTGTTTAAAAAATGTTATGATGAGTTGTTCAAAAAGATGAACTGCTATAAACCAAGAATGGAGATGGCACGTGAGGTCATCGCTGATCGTGGTATCTGGGCAGCGAAGAAAAGATATATCCTCAATGTCCATAACTCAGAGGGTGTACAGTTCAAAGAACCAAAACTCAAGATCATGGGTATCGAGGCAATCAAGTCTTCAACTCCAGAAGTTTGTCGAGATAAATTTCAAGAGATCTTCAAGATCATGATGACTCAAACTGAGTCAGATGTACAAAAATTTATTTTGAAGTTTCGAGAAGAGTTTCGTAGTTTGCCACCAGAGGATGTATCTTTCCCACGATCTGTATCAAATATTACAAGTTGGAAAGATAGAAAAACTATTTACAGTAAAGGTAGTCCGATACATGTAAGAGGATCTTTGTTGTATAATAAGTATATCAAAGACATGAAACTAAGCAGGAACTATGAACTGATCGAAAATGGCACTCGTATCAAGTTTTGTTATCTCAAGTTACCAAATCATATTCGTGAAAATGTTATATCGTATCCCGAAGCATTACCGAAAGAATTTAAACTTGATAAGTATGTCGACTATGATCTACAGTTCGATAAAACTTTTCTTGAACCACTCAAACTGATACTGGATGCTATCGGTTGGAATCCTGAAGAACAAAATACATTGGAGGATTTTTTTACATGATTAAATTACAACCAAAACAACAACTCATGGTCATACTTGCTGAGGAGTGTGGTGAACTAATACAAGCATGCTCAAAAATATTAAGACGTGGTTGTGTCGATCTTGATAATATTAACATGCCAGAAACTCCAGATCCATATCGAGAAAAATTAGTTGAAGAACTTGGTGATGTATACTGTATGATAAATCTTTTACATGAGTGGGATGTGGTTAGTTGGGATGAACTTGAAGAAAGAGCAGAATATAAAAAGAGAAAATTAGAAAAATGGAGTGACTTGGTATGACAAACTTTGAATCAGTCAGAGAGTTTATGACAACTTTCGGTCAGGAAGTGAAAACAAAACCTGAGATGCCAGATGCCGAAACAGTTGAACTCAGAATAGAACTCATATCCGAGGAGTTAGAAGAGTTATGGGATGCCTGTAAAGATAAAGATATAATCGGTGTCGCTGATGCACTTACTGATATTTTATATGTGACATATGGTGCTGGTCATGCTTTCGGTATTGATCTTGATAAATGTTTCGCAGAAGTACAAAGATCTAACATGTCGAAACTTGGTGAAGATAACAAACCAATTTATCGTGAAGATGGCAAGGTAATGAAAGGTCCAAATTATTCAGAACCAGATCTAAAAAATACTTTACATTTGTAAAAAAATATGATACAATATATCATGACAATAATACTGAGGAGTAAAAATGTTTTTATGTTATGATGAAAGTAAAAAATTTACAGGTCACTTTGACCCAAGTAAATATTGGGCAAACGACCAAGTAGAGAAACATCTAGAAAATTATTTTTTCTTAAAATTCATTTTAGAAAAAAGTGCCAACACACTTGAAAAAATGCAAGCAAGTAAAGAATTAGTAATATGCGAAAGAAAAATAGCATATTGGCAGAGACAAGATAATTATTCGGAAGAGATATATCAAAAACATTTGAAGATGTGGAAAAAAAATTATGAACGTGAAACAGCATAAAACACCACTTCGATATCCTGGCGGAAAGTCGAGAGCAACAAAGTTTTTAGATAATTATTTTCCACATCTGGGCACTATGGAGGAATATTACGAACCATTTCTCGGAGGTGGTTCAGTAGCACTTTATGTGACTAAAAAATATCCTCATCTCAAAGTAAGAGTCAATGACCTATATTATCCTTTATATGAGTTCTGGATTAACTTGAGAGATAATTCAGAACAACTTCATAAAGGAGTGATGAAGTTTCGTAAGAAAAATGATACTCCCGATAAAATTAAAAAGAAGATGGATAGCATACGAGATGCTGTTCGGTCTGATAATACTGATAGTATCGAGAGATCTATTAATTTTTATATCTTAAATAAATGTTCTTTCGGTGGACTTGGTTTATCAGGTGGTTTTAGTAAAGCATCCTCTGAGAAAAATTTTACAATAAATAATATAAATTCATTATTAGTTTACAGTAAAATAATATCAGAGTGGCAGATCACCAATAATAGTTATGAGACATTGATCAAAAAAGCAAAACCAGATAGTTTTGTTTATCTAGATCCTCCTTATGATTTGAAAGAAGATAGTGGACTGTATGGTGATAAAGGCAGTATGCATAAATCGTTTGATCATGATTTATTTGCTAAGATATGTAATAAATCGGATGCCAGACTATTAATATCATATAATGACGAGCAAGATATTATCAATAGATTTGATAATTGGAATCGTGATACATTTAGTCTTACATATACGATGAGATCAGTTGGTGATTATGGTAAAAATCAAAAAGGTCGTAAAGAACTAGTGTTGTGGAATTATGATATCATTAACCATTTTTAAAAACATATACGATAATAAAACTAACAAACGTGTCGACTTGAAAGACTTTGATGCGTTTGAAAAAGTATTATATGATCTATCTAAAAAAATAAGAAAAGATAAAAGTGATGCAGATCTTATTTCTCCTGCCACCTATAAACCAGATACAACTCGTGCCAATAATAATGTGGTCGAGTGGTCTGGTTGGTGTGCGGTCGATGTAGATGACTTTAAATTTGAAGGAGACTTGAATGAGTATTTGGTTAATCAGTTTAATGATTATCGGTTTATTTGTTATTCTACTGCGAGTAGCACTGTTGATCTACCGAAGTTTCGCCTTGTCTTCCCTCTTACGAATGCAGTACGGAATGGAGATATCAAGTCTTTCTGGTATGCGTTACAAACTGAACTCGGCGACCTCGGAGACAAA
>CETN01047343.1_pt1 | contig 20368 bp, 24 predicted proteins | sample 531301 | NCBI WGS metagenome assembly CETN01 (sample SAMEA2622656, study PRJEB7988) | marine metagenome | isolation source: saline water (ENVO:00002010), including
CAGGCGCAAAGCAGCCTTCCAGCTGGTGCCAAAAGCGCCTTGGGGCCCGATGCCACAGGCGTGGGCTGGATTTACCAATACGCGCTGCGCGACACCACTGGCAATCTGGATGTGTCGCAACTTCGGGCTTTGCAAGACTGGTTTTTGCGTTACGAGCTGAAAACAGTGGAGGACGTAGCCGAAGTGGCCTCAGTAGGCGGTTTCGTGAAGCAGTACCAGGTGGTGCTTGACCCCCAAAAACTGGCGGGCTATGGCATTACGCTGGACGAAGTAGTCAAGGCCATCAACGATGCCAATCAGGAAGCGGGTGGATCGGTCATTGAATTGGGTGAAGCCGAGTACATGGTGCGCGCCACGGGTTACCTGGAAAATCTGGATGATTTTCGTTCGGTTCCCTTAAAAAGCAGTGCCACAGGCATTCCGGTGCAACTTGGCGATGTGGCACGCATCCAGATTGGACCGGAAATGCGTCGCGGCATTGGTGAACTGAATGGCGAAGGCGAATCAGTGGGTGGCATTGTGGTGATGCGGACAGGCAAAAATGCTTTACAAACCATTGATGCCGTGAAAGCAAAACTTGAAAGCCTGAAACCTGGTTTGCCCGAGGGAGTGGAAGTGGTTGAAGTGTATGACCGCTCTACACTGATTAACAACGCAATCGACAACCTCAGTTTCAAACTGCTTGAAGAATTCATCGTAGTGGCTCTGGTATGTCTGGTTTTCTTATTACACTTTCGTTCGGCGTTTGTGGCGATTGTCTCGCTGCCTTTGGGTGTGTTGGTTTCCTTCATTGTGATGGAGCAGCAAGGAGTGAATGCCAACGTGATGTCTCTAGGTGGCATTGCGATCGCGGTGGGCGCCATGGTGGACGCCGCGCTGGTCATGATTGAAAACGCCCACAAGCACCTTGAACAATGGGCACACGACAACCCTGGCCAAAAACTTGAAGGCACAGAACGCTGGCGGGTGATCGGTGATGCGTCCATTGAAGTGGGGCCCGCGCTATTCTCATCGCTGCTGGTAATCACACTCAGCTTCATCCCAGTCTTTACGCTTGAAGCCCAAGAGGGACGCCTGTTCTCCCCTTTGGCGTTTACAAAAACTTACGCTATGGCGGCTTCGGCGGGCTTGGCTATTACGCTGATTCCGGTGTTGATGGGATACCTAATTCGCGGCAAGATTCCACATGAGAACTCGAACCCAATCAATCGCGGATTGATTGCTGCTTATCGTCCAGCGCTTGATGCCGTGTTGAAGTTCCCAAAAATCACAGTAGCGGTGGCCGTTGTCTTACTCGGTGTCAGTTTTTACCCACTTAGCCAACTGGGTAGCGAATTCATGCCGCCGTTAGACGAGGGTGACTTGCTCTACATGCCCACTGCACTGCCTGGTTTGTCGGCTGGTAAGGCTGCTGAGTTGTTGCAACAAACCGACCGTTTGATTGCCACGCTACCAGAAGTAGAGTCGGTCTATGGCAAAGCAGGGCGAGCAGAATCCGCAACCGACCCGGCACCCATGGAGATGTTTGAAACCACGATTCAGTTCAAGCCCAAAGACGAATGGCGAGAGGGTATGACGGCCGATATGCTGGTGGACGAGTTGGATAGAATTGTGCGTGTCCCTGGCTTAACAAACATTTGGGTACCACCTATCCGTAACAGGATCGACATGCTCGCCACAGGTATTAAAAGCCCGGTGGGTGTGAAAGTGACTGGAGCAGATTTGAACACAATCAATGAAATTGCGGTAAATATCGAAAAAGCTGTCAAAAATGTTGAAGGCGTGAGCAGTGCCTTCGCAGAACGTCTGACAGGAGGACGTTACGTTGATGTCGATATTGATCGTGATATGGCTGCACGGTACGGCATGAACATATCCGACATCCAATCTGTGATATCCAGCGCCGTGGGGGGCATGAACATTGGCGAAACGGTGGAGGGTTTGCAGCGTTTTCCCATTAATGTTCGCTACCCGCGTGAATTGCGCGATTCGCTGACCCGCCTGCGAGCCTTGCCAATTTACACCGATTCGGGCCAGCGAATTGTGTTAAGCGATGTGGCTAAAATCGGCATCACCGATGGACCACCCATGTTGCGCAGCGAAAACTCCCGTCTAGCGGGGTATGTATACATCGACATTCGTGGTCGAGACTTGCAGTCGGCAGTATTAGACATGCAACAATCTGTTGCGCAACAAGTGGACTTGCCTGCCGGATATTCCATCTCATGGTCGGGACAGTTTGAGTTTCTTGAGCGTGCAACAGCTAAATTGAAGTTGGTGGTGCCGTTCACCTTGCTGATTATTTTTGTGCTGCTGTATATGACCTTCAAGCAAGTAGATGAAGCCTTGCTTATCATGGCCACACTGCCTTTCGCGCTGATTGGTGGTGCATGGTTACTGTGGATACTTGAGTTCAATTTGTCTGTGGCTGGCGCTGTGGGTTTTATTGCACTGGCCGGTGTGGCAGCAGAATTCGGTGTCATCATGCTGCTATATTTAAATCAAAGCTGGGCCGACCGGGTTAAACGAGGAAAAACTGATGAGACGGATTTGCTGGATGCAATTAGGGAAGGCGCAGTGCTGCGGGTGCGCCCCAAAGCGATGACCGTGCTCACAATTCTTGCAGGGCTCATTCCAATTATGTGGGGAACAGGTACAGGAAGTGAGGTCATGCAGCGCATTGCTGCACCCATGGTCGGTGGTATGATCAGCGCACCGTTGTTGTCCATGTTTGTAGTACCTGCTGTGTTTTTATTGATGCGTCGAAGGCAAACGAAGTCAATAAATACTTCAAGTTAACGCACCGATTTAGTCTTACATCTCCTCAATTGAAGATCCCCCAGTGCTTGTAACCGGGGGGCTTCCATTAAAAACTATCGCAATAAAGGATTTGGCGTTTGAACTGCTGCAATTCATCAGAATGAAGAGTTAAACGTCGCAATCACTTGCTCCCTAAACGGGGTCGTCTCAGAAAACGGAAAATAAAGCACGTTAAGCCGGTTGCAGCGGTCGTAATGGCCTGAACTTCCCCGCGCCGACCTTGGCGCTGCTGCGCCAGAGGTAATCGCCAGTCAGATTGATGTGCTCCCAGCCGAGCGGCGACAGGTACTGCAACTGCGCGTCATCGACGGCATGACCATTGCCGCGCAGCGCATGTGTCGCCCGCTCCAAGTAGACCGTGTTCCACAGCACAACGGCCGCCGTCACCAGGTTGAGGCCACTGGCCCGGTAGCGCTGCTGCTCAAAGCTGCGGTCGCGGATTTCGCCCAGCCTGTTGAAGAACACTGCGCGGGCTAGCGCGTTGCGCGCTTCGCCCTTGTTCAACCCGGCATGCACGCGGCGGCGCAACTCTACGCTTTGCAGCCAGTCGAGGATAAACAGCGTGCGCTCGATGCGCCCCAGCTCGCGCAGGGCGACAGCCAAGCCGTTCTGGCGTGGGTACGGGGGTCCTCCAGTTTGCTTTCGTAGCCGGACAGTGGCCCAAAGCGTTTATGGAGCCCGAGCCATTTTTCGGCTTCCACCAGAATGTCGAGAATATTCTTTTCGGGCAGATTCAGGGATAACTGCTTATCAATCTCAGCCAACCCATCCGGAGGTGCTGTACGACGGTGCTTCCGGATCACCAGTTCTTCGCCATTGAAGACGGCGTGTTCATTCTCCGGGAAGTCACGGTCGATGCGCTCTGCCGTTGCGCTCAACCGTGAGCGGGCTTCCGCCTTGGTCTTGATGTTGCGCATCTTGCGGACAAAGATGTCGACGGCATCGTCCATTGCGCGACGCAGTTGAGCATGGACCAGCAGAATCATCAAGGCATAGCGTTTGGTGCTCTGCATGGCCTTGATGTTGGCTGCGTCCAACGCGCGCGCTTCCAGTATGAAGTGGTGATACTTGGCGGCTGGAATGTGATCAACAGCGGGCAATCGTTGACACCAGCCCTGAAGCCACTCCAGATGCTGAAGATACTTCTTCACTTCTGTATTGGTCGGTTTTTTGGGTTCCTGTTTCAGTTTATGCCAACTGGTATGAGGTGAATCGTCAGGCACGTGCAGCAGCCGGTCAAATTCCTGTTTTTGCTGCTCCGTCAAAGCCGCATTGAGTGTCCGAAAGAACCCCGTGTTGACCTGGCTGCGAGCCTGACGGGCTGTCCGTTGCAGCGTTGAAAAACCGGGTAGCTCAAAACGCTGGCGCACCAGCTCTTCGATCACCACATTGATAATGTCTGCCAGATCCTGTTTGGTGGTCGCCGCTTCTCGTGCCAAGTCCCGCACGACCGCCTTGCCTTCGACGGTAAACGCCTTGATGCCCACCTGTTGACGAATCGCGTCCAACATCCGCTGACGGACGCCGCCGCTGCGGTCGTATTCCCTGAGTCGGCTTAGTGCGAGATGTGAGAGGTCGTCGCAGGCGAGAATGTGTGATGTGATCGATTTGGGAACGGCTTTGAGACTGACAAAGTAGCCCAAACGCTGAACTGTTTTCAGGAGAATGAGCAGAGCGCCCCGAGCAGCGGGTGTTCGACCATGTTGTCTGGCAAAAGATCGTTCCTTGACCGTGGGTGTATAAATTTCTGCCAGCTCCTGGTCGGAGACGGCCGCTTTCAATCTTGGATAGGCGGTTTCATGGAGGCTACTCATGGACAATCCCTTGATATTTCGGCCCTTTTAAGGGACCTCTCTGGCCGAATAAAAGATCAATAATTCCTGAAAATCCTATTGCCCATTACAATCAAGGCCGTCGGTGGGTCCGACGAAATGGCTGAATCAGCATCTGATCCAACCGGAGGTCCTACGGCTCGCGAAAATCCTCGATGCCGATGATCATTCCAATATGGCCAGCGGCAGGCTGATCGCGATAGGTGCCAAAAAGCCGGTCCCACCAAGGCAAATTAAAACCAAAGTTGCTATTTGTCTCTTCAGGAACAATCGAATGGTGCACGCGGTGCATTTCCGGCGTGACAACCAACCGTCTCAACTTTTGCTCCAGTCCTTGAGGCAATCGTACGTTTCCGTGGTTGAACATTGAGGTCGCATTGAGAATCACCTCGAAAATCAGTACCGCGATCGCAGGTGCTCCCAGCGCAACCACGACGGAGATTTTAATGGCCATGGAGAACACAATTTCCAGAGGATGGAAACGCAGGCCCGTCGTTACGTCAAATTCCAGATCCGCGTGGTGCATACGATGCAAGCGCCAGAGCCAGGGCACGGCATGAAAGATGCGATGCTGAAAGTAGATTGCGAGATCAAGCGCGATCGTCCCCAGAAGGACCGACAACCAAACTGGCAGATTGGCCAGATTTAACAGTCCCCACGCCTGCTCATTCGCCATCACCGCCGCTCCGACGGCGGCCACGGGAAACAATAGCCGAACCACCAGGGTATCCACCACGACCATCAAGAGGTTATGTGGCCACCGTTGCCGGCGAGTGTAGCGCTGGTCGCGACGTGGCGCGGCGGCTTCGGCAAGTATCATGACACACAGAATGCCCGTGAAGACCCCGAGCCGGATGACCACCTCATTACCGAGCACGACTTTACCGTCTATCCTTGATGATGGTTGAAATAGCCCTGAGTGCCTTGTTGGGTCATGGCCTCGGCGATGCGGCCGATGGCCTGTGTATAGGCCGCAGTCCGCAGCGTTATGTTATCTTCCTCCGCCCGGTCGAAACAGGCGGCGGCCTCGCGGGCCAGGCGTTCGGTGAGGCGCCGATTGACTTCGTCTTCGGACCAGGTATCACCGATGCGATTCTGCACCCATTCCAGATGGCTGACGATCACACCGCCGGCATTGACCAATACATCCGGTAGCACTTCGACGCCGCGTTTGGCTAGTTGATCATCGGCCTCACTACTGACGGGCCCGTTCGCGATTTCCAGGATCGTGGCGGCGTTCACGGTCGCGGCATTTTGCTCGGTGACGGCGTCCTCCAGTGCGGCTAGTACCAGTACATCGACATCCATCGCCAGCAGCTCGTCGTTGGTCAGTTGCTCGACGTCGGCTTCCTGGCAGATCGATTCATCACAGTAAACCATGCCCTTGAGCTCCCGGTTTTTGTGTTTATGGCGCCAGATCGGGTCTGGATCAAGTCCGTCAGCGGCATGAATGGCACCCTGGGAATCCGACAGCGCGACGATCCGATAGCCGCGCTCGCGGGCCAGTCGGGCGAAGTGATAACCGGCATTGCCGAAACCCTGGACCGCCACACGGAGTTCTTCAGGGGTTTTGCCGCGGCGCTCGGCCCACAGATCAAGCACCTGCAGCGCGCCACGTCCGGTGGCCGCGGTGCGTCCCCTGGAACCGCCCAGCCCTAAAGGCTTGCCGGTGATGGTGGCCGGTACCTGACGGCGTTCGATCTGGGCAAATTCGTCGGCCATCCAGCCCATGATGGTGTCGTTGGTGTTGACGTCCGGTGCCGGGATGTCACTGTTCGGCCCGATAAGGTCATGAAAAGCGCGGATATAGCCACGCGACAGACGTTCCAGTTCCAGTCGGGAGAGCGCCTTGGGATCGACCCGAACACCACCTTTGGCACCGCCGAATGGCAGGTCCACCACGGCGCACTTGATGGTCATCCAGAAGCTCAGCGCAGTGACTTCTTCCGAGCTCACGTCCGGATGGAAACGGATGCCCCCTTTGCCCGGCCCACGCGTGTCGTCGTAACGAATGCGCCAGGCCGGAAAGAATTGCAAGGCGCCGTCGTCCATGCGGATCGGGATGTTGATTTGTACGGTTTGCTGCGCCTGGGCCAGACGCCTGCGAACGTCCTCAGGGACGTCAAGTTGGTCAAAAATCCCGTTCAGGTGACCGTCGTCACCGAAGCTTTGGTCGTTGGAATGACTCATGGTTGTGACTCCTTATCGAACCCGAAAAAGTGTTTTGCGATGTCTTATGATTCAGCTTCCCGATGCAAGTGGGTTGTGCGATCGTCCGTTACGTGCTGATAGGTGAGCGTGTAAGTCGCACAAGATTCCCCGCGATCCGTGTTGCTAATGTCTTGGCGCGGTCTGCGCTCGGCCCTGTAAAATCTGCGTTCACGGTCTCCCGAAACAGCTCCAGCCAGCGCTCAAAGTCATCTAGCTGCAAAGGGTGTTGCTCGTGCAACGCCAAGTGGCGGGCGACCATGTTGCTCTGGTAGCCGTCGCGTTCGCCGAGCAGCAGCTTGCACCAATAGGCGCGGATACACGGCAGGTGCGTTCTGAGGTCGATTTTTGCCACATCCAAGAACAGCGGACGCAGGCGATCATCGGCCAGGACCTTCCGATAGAAGGCATCCAGCATTTCGTCGATAGCCTCAGACGTGTCGAGATCGCGCGGGGTTGACTGCATGGCGGTGCTCCTGGCTATACGGTGATGTGCTCGGTAGCTGGCGAAGCGTGGGTGTTTGCGCGACTTACGGTTGTGACTCCTTCTCAGGCGAGGTATCGCAGCAAGCATCGTACTGCCTCTTGCGCCATAGCGCGTAGACAGTCAGGCCGATGAAAATGGCCAGAGCCGGGAACAAGACGTAATCCAGATAACCAGTCAATGCGGCCAGCCCCACGGCACTGAACAACACCACCAGTGCAGGTGTAAAGCAGCACAGGGCAACCACCGCCGTACCAATCAGGCTGCCTCGTAAAAGTGTTTTGGGGTTTTTCATAATGCCTCCCTCCATCGAAAGTAGATTGCGTGATCATCCGTTACTTGTTGAAGGCCCCTAGTAGTCGGCTCAGCGACAGCACGAACAGGCCGGTCAGCGCGATACCCACGATTACCCAGTGCTCCCCGAGAAAAGCGCCGGCGCTCGTGCCAGCCAGCACGATGGCGAGAATCGGCAAATGACAGGGGCAACTGAGCACGGCCAATATCCCCCACAAGTAACCATTGCGCGACCGGGATACTTCTGTCGGTTCGCGCTCATTGTTCGTCATAAACCACCTCCAATGCATTGAAGAGTTACGACTCCCTGCAAAAACCCAATTCGGCCACTGTCCGGTGCCACCTCAACTTACGGCCCTTTGAGAGCGCTCAACTTCACTCCACGCGCCGCCTTGGTGAGTGCCTGGGTGCAGCGATTCAGTGCGGCTCGTTTAACAGCAATTGTGTGTTGAATTTGCCGTTCGACGGCTCGACACTGCCCTTTATCCCCGTTGTCGAGCGCCTGTATAAATTCGGCAATCTCGGGGAGACCGAGACCGGCTTCACGACAGGAGCGGATCAACGCCAACCGTTGCAGGCAGCCGTCATCGAACAAGCGAGAGCCCCCCTGAGTGGTGCCACAGGCGTACACCAATCGCATGTCCAGATAAGTCCGGATCTGATGCACTGACAGGCCGCAGAGACGGGCCGCTTCGGAAATGACACAGCCTTCTTTTTGCGCCCCCGGCCCACCTTCAAGGTTGGGGTTTACCATTCGGGTATTAGCTCCCATGTTGGTCACTCCTTGCCCTGTTGAGTATAAGGTGCGCAATCCGCTGCCCCAGTTCGAAACCTTCCTGAACACTCACCATGTGCACATGCATTTTATCCCGCCCCCAGGCCTCCCCGGCCTGCCGTGAAGCAAAGAAATGGACGTCGCAACAAAACGCACTTCGAATGTCTCCCGCTGCGGCCACCGAGACTAAAGAGACGACCGCGTCCTCCGGCTCAAGCGAAACCACTCCCTGTGGCGTAACCGTCAAGGTGACCGGGTTGTTCGTCTGCGGGCAACGCGATTGCACCTGCGCCCGTTCGCCGATGACAGCTGGAAACATCAAGGCATCCAGTGCACACCAGGTATAAAGTGGCCGATCGTTGACAACAAATGTATGCGGGGTTTCTCGCAGTGTGATGCCGGAGCCGATCAGCCGTCCCTGGCCGTCGTACTCGATGGTCCCGCAGGGCAGTTTTTCCAGCACCAACTCTGCCTCATCAGTCGTCCAGTTGAGCGACTTCGCGAGCCGCTCAACAGTGACCGGTTGTCCCAGGGCAAGCTCGCGCAACAGCGTCACATGAAGCGCGGCTTCCCTTTCGCCGGTCAGACCCAGCCGTTCCACGATCTCATCCATGTTATACATTGGCGGCACCGTCTTATCCCGCACAGCACGACAATTGCTTCACGTCCTTGGTGAAGGTTTGGGCACAGAGCTTGAGCCCCTCCACCATGGTCAGGTACGGGAACAGCTCATCGGCAATGTCGTTCACGGTCATACGCGCACGCAGCGCCATGACGGCCGTCTGGATCAGCTCACCGGCTTCGCCCGCGACGGACTGGACACCCAGCAATCGTCCGCTGCCACGCTCAGCGACCATCTTGATGAAGCCCCCGGTATCGAAGTTAACCAGGGCCCGGGGCACGTTATCGAGGGTCAGGGTGCGGCTGTCGGTGTCGTATCCCTGAGCCTGGGCCTCCGCCTCGGACAGACCGACGGTGGCCACTTGTGGATCGGTAAAGATCACCTCGGGCATGGCGCTGAGGTCGAGGCTGGCGTCACCGCCGGTCATGTTAATGGCGGCCCGACTACCACCGGCGGCAGCCACGTAGACGAACTGGGGTTGATCGGTGCAGTCCCCGGCTGCATAAATGCCGGACGCGGTCGTTTGCAGGTGGTTGTCGATCCGGATCGCGCCGCGCTCGGTAGCCACGCCGACGGCCTCCAGGTTCAGGTTCTCGGTATTGGGTGTGCGGCCACTGGCCACCAGCAGTTGCTCCGCCTCCAGGGTGCCGGCGTTGGTTTGGAGGGTGAACACCCGGCCATTGTGGGTAATCTCACTGGCCTGGGTCTGCTTGAGCACCTCGATGCCCTCGCGACGGAAGGCCGCTTCCACGGCTTCACCCACCGCCGGGTCTTCCTGAGACAGCACCCGGCTGCGAGCCAGAATGGTGACCCGACTGCCAAGGCGGGCAAAGGCCTGAGCCAGCTCGATGGCCACCACCGAGGCACCAATCACAACGAGGCGCTCGGGAATGTGATCCAGCTCCAGCGCACTGGTGGACGTGAGATAGGGCGTCTCGGATAGCCCCGGAACAGGCGGTTCGGCGGGCCGGGCACCGGTGCCGATAAAGGCCCGGTCGAAGTGCACCGTCTGCTCGCCGCCGTCGTTGAGCGTAACCGTCAGTGTGCGCTCGTCCACGAACCGCGCCTCGCCCTTGAGGACGGTAATCGCGGCATTGTCATTGAGAATGCTCTGGTACTTGGACTCGCGCAGCTCCTCCACCCGGGCCTGTTGCTGAGCCAGAAGGGCTGAACGATCCACCACCGGTGCCTGGGCACTCAGTCCGTCGTCAAACGGGCTTTCCCGGCGAAGGTGGGCGATATGCGCCGACCGGATCATGATTTTGGACGGTACGCAACCAATGTTGACGCAGGTTCCGCCGATGGTGCCGCGCTCAATCAGCGTCACCCGGGCACCGCGCTCCGTCGCTTTCAGGGCCGCAGCCATGGCACTGCCACCGCTGCCAATCACCGCAATGTGCAGGTTGTTGTCACTCATAAACGTTACTCCTTGGTTGAAGGGCTATCGCAGCAGGCGTCGTGTTTCTTTTTACGCCAGACGGCATAGCAGGTCAGGCCAATAAAAAAGACCAGTGCGGGCAAAAGCACGTAGTCGAGATAGCCGGTGAGGGCTGCCAGGCCTAAGGTTCCCAGCAAAACCACCAGTATTGGGGTAAAGCAGCACAGGGCGACCAGCACCGTGCCGATGACGCTCACCCGCAACAGGGTTTTGGAGTTTGCCATGGTTACTCCTGTTTTGCCTGAGATTGTTTCAGCGTGGACGGATAGCCGGCGTTGGTGGTGGCTTGCGTCAGTGCCTCAACGGTCGTTTTCTCGTCGTCGAAGGTGACCGTCGCATCGCGTTCTTCATAACGAACATCCACAGAGGTCACGCCCTCCACCCGGTTGAGAGCGGCCTTGACGGTGATCGGGCAGGCCGAACAGGTCATGCCAGAGACTGACAGGGTGACGGTTTGTGGTGCTGCCAGGGCCGGCAGGCTAACGAACAGGAATAACGCTGTGGCGATCAGTGATTTTTTCATGGTGCTATGCCTCTCAGTAAAATAGGGGTAAAACATAAGGGAACGCCAGCGCAGTCAGAATGAGCAGCGCGACAATCCAGAAAACAACCTTGTAGGTTGTGCGTACTTGCGGCACCGCGCAAACATCGCCCGGCTGGCAATCCTGTGCAGGCCGGTATATCCGGCGCCAGGCAAACACCATGGCCACCAGTGCCGCACCGATGAACCAGGGCCGATAGGGTTCCAGGGCGGCCAGATTGCCGATCCAGGCGCCTGAAACTCCTAACGCGATTAAAACCAGGGGACCAAGACAGCAGGCGGATGCCAGGACGGCGGCAACGCCCCCTGCGATCAGCGAACCGCGACCGGATTTGGGCTCAGACATTACGTTGGCTCCTTTCATGAGATGGATGACTGAGATAAGGTTACTCCCGTAGTCAGCTACGGAATCAACCCCCTATGTCCAAGAAACCACGTTCAATGACCATTGGCGCCCTGGCCAAGGCCGCCAATATCGGAGTGGAAACCATCCGCTATTACCAGCGCCGGGGACTGGTGGCAGAGCCTGACAAACCCTATGGAAGCATCCGCCATTACGACGATCAGGCGTTGGCGCGTCTTCAGTTCATTCGAACGGCCCAATGGTTGGGCTTCAGCCTGGATGAAATCGGAGGACTGCTAACACTGCAAGACGGCACCCATTGCGATGAAGCACGGGTACTGGGCGAGCAGAAGCTCGCCAGTGTGCGACAGAAAATTTCAAGCCTGCAGCGTATCGAGCGCGCTCTGGACGGGTTAGTGCAGGCGTGCTGCACTGCGCAGGGTGACGTGAAATGCCCGCTCATTACGTCTCTTTATGAGGGTGTCGAAGAAAACACAGCCTGAATGTATCGCGCGTTTCAGGATTTATCTGGTACGACTTCTGTGAGGCTCAGCATTTCAATATTGCATGAAATACTTAAATAACCTAGCATGGAACCATGAAACGGCATAACGAAGAAATCCTCGCGAAACAACTGGGCGCGCTTGCGCACCCCGCGCGCCTTGCCGCCATCCGTCAACTGACGGCGGCGGGACCGGTTGGCCTCTCGGCCGGCAAACTCGGCGAGCGTGTAGGCATGGCCCCCAGCGCACTGACCTTTCATTTGCAGAAGCTGGCTTACGCTGGCCTGGTGACGTCGCGCAAAGAGGGCCAGTTCGTCTATTACTGCGCCGCGTTTGAGTCCCTGTTGTCACTAACCGATCACCTGGTCGGCGCCTGCTGTCGCGAGTCCAGCGAAAGGTGCGGGCCACGCTGTCCGACGGCCGCTGACAGCGCGGGTGACAACGAGGCGGGACACTAACTTTTCCAATCCAAAAAGGAGCCATCCATGTCAGCCACGATACCCATCAAACCGTCTTTCCCAAGAGCCTTCGGCATTGGCCTTGCGGTCTCGGTCCTCACCGCGATTGTGATGGTGGCCTTGTTGAAGGCGGGTGTTTCACCGTTTCCGAAGCCGCCATCACTGGCTTTTGCCGAGACGTTGCTGGGACGGACCCTGCCACTACCGGCTGGCCTGCTATTCCACACCGCTTACGTGACCTTCTGGTCGGTGGTGTTCGTTCGCTACTTCCCGCGCAAGAGCCTGGCGACCGCACTGGGGCTGGCCGCCGCGCTCTGGGGCGTGATACTGGTGGTGTTCTTTCCGCTGGTCGGATGGGGCGTTGCCGGCCTGGCCATTGGTCCCAAGTTGATCGTCGCCTCCGCGCTGCCACACCTGCTGTTCGGCCTGTTGCTCTGGGGGCTGGACCGTTATTTTGCGCCGGTACAATCCGCCGGCGACGGGAAGGCCTCATGAAAGCGATCAACGCCGACACGCTGCGCGATTGGCAGAGGCAGGGCCGGGAATTCATCCTGGTGGATACCCTGCCGGCCAGGACGTTTGCCGAAGGGCACCTGCCGGGTGCCATCAATCTTGTTTCCGATAATGTTCTCGACGAGGCCCCCGCCGCGCTTCCAGACAAAGACGCGACGATTGTGGTTTATTGTGCCAGTGACCGTTGCAAACGGGCCGGTCGTGCCGCTGAGCGCCTGGTCAGTGTGGGCTATACCGACATTCATCATTTTGTGGGCGGCAAAGAAGCCTGGGTAGATCGTGGAGGCGAATTGGAGGCCTGACCGCCCGATTCACTGACGCGGTGACTCACTTTTCGCACTCAATCCTGGAGCCGGATTTTCCCATGCGAGACCAGATGGAACGACATCAATCCTGGATTTACCTGGCCTTTATTCTGGCGGGTCTTGCCGTCGGGATTGCCCTGCCGGACACGGCATCGCGTCTGGAAGCGGGTTTGTGGCCACTGCTGGGCGTTTTGGGGTCGTCTCAGAAAACGGAAAATAAAGCACGCTAAGCCGGTGGCAGCGGTCGCAATGGCCTAAACTTCCCCGCACCGACCTTGGCGCTGCTGCGCCATAGGTAATCGCCGGTCAGGTTGATGTGCTCCCACCCCAGCGGCGACAGATATTGCAACAATGTGTCGTCCAGCGCCGTGCCGTTGCCACGCAAAGCACTGGTGGCACGCTCCAGATATACCGTGTTCCACAACACGATGGCCGCCGTCACCAGATTGAGGCCGCTGGCCCGGTAGCGCTGCTGCTCAAAACTGCGGTCGCGGATTTCACCCAATCGGTAGAAGAAGACCGCCCTGGCCAGCGCGTTGCGCGCCTCGCCCTTATTCAGCCCCGCATGGACGCGGCGGCGCAGCTCCACGCTTTGCAGCCAATCCAAAATGAACAGCGTGCGCTCGATGCGCCCCAGCTCGCGCAACGCCACGGCCAAGCCGTTCTGGCGCGGGTAGCTGCCGAGTTTGCGCAGCATCAGCGAAGCCGTTACCGTGCCTTGCTTGATGGAGGTGGCCAGCCGCAGAATTTCATCCCAATGGGCGCGTATTTGCTTGATGTTCAGCCTGTCGCTGCTAATCATCGGCTTGAGCGCGTCATAGGCGGCATCGCCCTTGGGGATGAATAGCTTGGTTTCGCCCAAGTCACGGATACGCGGCGCGAAGCGAAATCCCAGCAAATGCATCAAGCCAAACACGTGATCGGTGAAGCCTGCCGTGTCGGTGTAGTGTTCCTCGATGCGCAAGTCCGACTCGTGGTACAGCAGGCCATCAAGCACGTAAGTTGAATCACGAATGCCCACGTTGACCACCTTGGCACTGAAGGGCGCGTACTGGTCGGAGATATGGGTGTAGAAAGTCCGTCCTGGACTGCTTCCATACTTCGGGTTGATATGACCAGTGCTTTCTGCTTTGCTGCCGGTTCTGAAGTTCTGGCCGTCCGACGATGACGTGGTGCCGTCACCCCAGTTGCCGGCGAAGGGTTGCCGAAACTGCGCATTCACCAGCTCGGCCAGCGCCGTCGAATAGGTTTCATCGCGGATGTGCCAGGCTTGCAGCCAAGACAGCTTGGCGTAGGTGGTGCCAGGGCAGGACTCGGCCATTTTGGTCAGACCCAGGTTGATCGCGTCGGCCAGGATCGTCGTCAACAGCAAGGTTTTGTCCTTGGCCGTGTCGCTGGTCTTCAGGTGTGTGAAGTGGCGGGTGAAGCCCGTCCATTCATCGACCTCCATCAGCAACTCGGTGATTTTGAGGTGCGGCAGCAGCATAGCTGTCTGGTCGATCATGGCTTGCGCGGCGTCTGGTACTGCCGCGTCCAGCGGCGTGATCTTCAGGCCTGACGCGGTGGTGATGATGGCATCCGGTAAGTCGTTGGCCGCAGCCATGCGGTTGACTGTGGCGAGTTGCGCCTCCAACAATTCCAACCGGTCATGCAGGTATTGGTCGCAGTCGGTGGCCACTGCCAGCGGCAATTCGCTGGCCAGCTTCAAAGTGGCGAACTTCTCGACCGGCACCAGGTATTCGTCGAAGTCCTTGAACTGGCGAGAACCCTGCACCCAGACATCACCGGAGCGCAGCGCGTTCTTCAGCTCCGACAGGGCGCATAACTCGTAGTAACGCCGGTCGATGCCGTCGTCGGTCAGAACCAGCTTTGCCCAGCGCGGCTTGATGAATGCGGTTGGCGCATCGGCGGGCACCTTGCGCGCGCTGTCGCTGTTCATGCCGCGCAGCATGTCGATGGCATCGAGCACACCCTTGGCGGCGGGCGCAGCCCGCAATTTGAGCACGCCCAGGAACTGCGGCGCGTAGCGGCGTAGCGTGGCATAGCTTTCACCGATGTGGTGCAGGAAATCAAAGTCGGCAGGCCGCGCCAATGTTTGCGCTTCGGTGACGCTGGCGGCGAAGGTGTCCCAGGGCATAACGGCCTCGATGGCGGCGAACGGATCGCTGCCGCTTTGCTTGGCCTCAATCAACGCTTGACCGATGCGCCCATACATCCGCACCTTGTCGTTGATCGCCTTGCCGGAAGCCTGGAACTGCTGCTGATGCTTGTTCTTGGCCGCGTTGAACAGCTTGCCGATGATGCGATCGTGAAGGTCGATGATTTCATCGGTGACGGTGGCCATGCCTTCGATGGCCAGCGCTACCAGCGTGGCATAGCGTCGTTGCACCTCGAACTTTGCCAGATCAGCAGGCGTCATCTGGCCACCTTCACGAGCGATTTTGAGCAGGCGGTTCTGGTGAACCTGCCGCTCGATGCCTGCGGGCAGATCAAGTGCTTGCCAGGATTTCAGGCGCTCAATATGTTCGAGCATGTGGCGAGAGTTCGGTTTGGCAGGCGACTGGCGCAGCCATGCCAGCCACGTCACTTTACTGCCGTCCTTGCGCTTGAGAAGTTCGTCCAGGCGCTGACGGTGGGGTGATAACAAAGAATCGGTCAGCGCCGCGTAAATGCGTCGGTTGGCACGGGTGATGGCCTCGGCGCTTGCGCGCTCGATGGCATTCATGGCGGGCAGGATAATGCTCTGCCGCCGCAGATTCTCGACAAGTGCGCTCGCCAGCACGATGCCTTTGTCGGTCTGCAAGGCCAGCTCGGTCAATGTATGCACGGCTTGCCGATAGTGGCTCATGGTGAAGGGCTTGAACCCAAAAACCGTTTGCAGCTCGACCAAGTGCTCCCGCCGTGTCTGTTCGCGCTGGCCGTACTCGCTCCAACTTTCCACTGGCATCTTGAGTTGCGCGGCCACCATGCGCAACAGGGGCGGAAACGGAGGCTCATCGACGCCCAAAAAGGTGCCAGGGAATCGCAAGTAGCAAAGCTGCACAGCGAAGCCCAATCGATTCGCGGCGCCGCGACGCTGACGGATCACCGACAGGTCGGTTTCGTTGAACGTGTAGTGCCGTATCAGTTCGTCTTTGGCATCTGGCAGTGCCAGCAGGCTTTCGCGCTCGGTGGCGGACAGGATTGAGCGGCGTGGCATGGTCAGTCTTCCCGCAGGTACTGGTACAAGGTTTCGCGGCTGATGCCGAAGTCACGGGCCACCAAGGTTTTTTGGTCGCCTGCCGCAACTCGCCGTTTCAACTCGGCAATTTGTTCGCTGTTCAGCGATTTCTTTCGTCCCCGGTAGGCACCGCGCTGCTTGGCCAGCACGATTCCCTCGCGCTGACGTTCGCGGATCAGGGCGCGCTCGAACTCAGCGAAGGCTCCCATGACCGACAGCATCAGATTGGCCATCGGTGAGTCCTCGCCGGTGAACTTCAGCCCTTCTTTGACGAACTCCATGCGCACGCCCCGTTGTGTCAGCCCTTGGACGATGCGGCGCAGGTCATCAAGGTTGCGTGCCAGCCTGTCCATGCTATGCACCACCACGGTGTCGCCCTCGCGGACGAAGGCCAGCAGCCTTTCCAGCTCGGGACGCTGGGTGTCCTTGCCAGAAGCCTTGTCGGTGAACACCCGCGCCACCTGAACACCCTCCAATTGCCGTTCCGGGTTCTGGTCGAAGCTGCTGACGCGGACATAGCCGATGCGTTGACCTTGCAAGATGCCTCCAAAGGCAAAAGTGTCAGGATGAAATCTATTACCTTTGACGGAATATGTCAATCAATAGGAAATTTAACTCTATTCTGACATCGTTTGCACATGGCATCTGACATCAAGTTAGGGTATAGGAAGAGCAGCTTGGCCAGAAGCGGCAGCGAGGGCCAAGCAGTGGGCTGATGGTGTATTGGTAAACGCGAATACAGCCCACCATCACTGCTGTTAGCAGCTTAAGAAAAACCTGTTTAATGGCGAACAGCCAATTTTTCACGGCGCTTTTTTACCGTATAGCGTGGCCGGATCAATCAGCGGCTCGCTGGTAATCTTGGCGCTGTCTGCACCGAGCGACACATAAAAGCAGCTGCGACGGCCGGAATGGCACGCGGGACCAGTTTGCTCCACCTGAACCAGCAGCGTATCACCATCGCAATCTAGCGCTGCGCTTTTAAGGCGCTGTTGCTGTCCTGATGTCTCACCTTTGCGCCATAGCTTTTGGCGCGAGCGTGAGAAGTAGCAAACTCGCTGCGTTGTTAACGTCTCTTCCAGGGCTTCTCGGTTCATCCACGCCATCATCAGTACTTCGCCCGTATCATGTTGCTGGGCAATGGCGGGAATCAGGCCGTCTTCATTAAAGCGAATGGCATCTAGTAGCGTTGCAAGCTTGGGCAGGGAAGCTGTTGTGGTCGCTGACTCTAACGCCTTAAAAAGCTGTTGAGGGGCGAGTTCATCAAATTGGGACATTAGGCATTACTCACGGATCGGCATGCTTGACATAAGCCCTGAAGCTCAATCGTTTGGCGCTCAACGTTGAAGCCTTGGCGCTGGGCCAGGGCGGCAAGCTGATCGCTAATTTCATCAAGGTGCAGCTCTTCGACGTAGCCGCACTGGCGACAGATAGTGAGGTTATGCACTGGACGCCAACTCGCCTAAAGAGGTCTCGATCACCATCAGCTCTTTTCGGCGCACATCGATCTTCCGACGCAGTTGCTCGACACATCCGTGTACGCACTTGCTATCGCCTGCATCCAACGCCCTGCAAAGTCGCGTTAACTCGTCGAGCCTGGGTCCCGACTCGAAGGCCACGCGCAGGAAACGCAACCGTTCCAGTGTTTTGGCATCGAAAACGTTGTAGCCACCTTCGGTTCGCCAGGCGGGATGCAACAACCCGCGCATCAAGTAGTCGCGCACAACATGCACGCTTACGCCTGCATCTTCAGCAAGCTTCGAAATCGAGTAGGCATTCATGCCGTGTTTCGCTCGCTGTCTTCTAACAGCTTATGCGCGATCAGATGTCCGAGACCGAATGCATTCTCGACAGGCACGAGCTCTATCCCCGGGTGCGTCGAAGCCCATGCATTTGCAACAGAAGGCGATGCAAAAAAATGCACATGACAGCAAAAGGAACAGCGAATGTCGGGTGAAGCATCCGGCGTTAGCAGAGACACCATTGTTTCCGCCGGTTCAACCTGAAGCACTGCTTCTGGCGCAACTGTGAGCGTAATCGGCCTGCCGGTGGCAGCACAGCGCGACGTGACACGGGCTGTTTTGCCAATCAAAGCGGGAAACATCAAGGTGTCGAGCGCACACCAGGTGTATAAACGGCGGCCATCCACTTCAAAAACGTGAGGGGTTTCGCGTAGCGTCAGGCCCAGTCCAATGATATTGCCCTGCTCGTCATATTCGGTACCGGGCGCCGGCTCAAGTACAGTTGCAACCCTCTGCCCAGACCATCCGAGTGCGGTGCCGAGCGCTTCGCGTGACACAGGCCTTCCCATCACAAGCTGACGAAGCAGGGTGACGAAGAGGGTTGCGAACTCTTCTGGATGATTGCCAGATGAGAGGCTCTCGGCAATCTTTTTGGAATATATAGTCTTGTCCAATTTCCACCTCCAACATCCAAGCAGCGGTTACGCGGCATAAACCCACCCTTGGCGATTACATGCCGCGCTTTTCAAAGATCACGTCAGCGTGCGCTTTGCCGGCGTTTCCATTCCTGGACCAGCAATTGCGCTTGCTGCACCTGTTCGGGCTTCATTTGAGCCGCATAGTCGGCAATGACTTTTGCTGCCGTTGGTTCTCCTGACGCTGCTGCCAGACTCATCCACTTGTAGGCCTGAACCTGGTCGCGCGCGACCTCACCGAGCCCCTTCGCAAACAGTTGAGCCAGCCTGACTTGAGCCTGCGTGTGTCCCTGCTCGGCAGAGAGGCGGTACCACTTGAACGCCTGTGCATCGTCGGCAGGAGCCGCACGCCCTTTCTTATACATACCGTCGACTTCGCTTGCGTAGAGGCGCCCCAGGTTGAACTGCGCATCAGCTTCACCCTGCTCGGCCGCCCTGCGAAACCACTGGATCGATGCAGCATGGTCTTGTTTTACGCCCATACCGCATTTGTAGGCAAGACCCATGATGTTCTGCGCCATGGCATCGCCCGCCCTCGCTTTCTTTTCCCAGCCGTCGACGGTCTCCGGCGCCAATGTTTCGATCGCTGCTCCCAGCTTAGAAAAGTCGTAGGCCGCCAGCGCATTGTTTGACAAGCCAAACGCTGCAGTACCCGCCAACAGAATGGTTAAGCATGCACGGGTGCAACGTGCTGTTAGTCTAATATCGCAAAACATAAAAACTCCTCTGTCGCTCTTTTCGTGTCCTTGGTTTAGCCCGCACAGCACGATAGCTGTGTCACATCCTTCGAGAAAGTCTGTGCCACCAGTTTGAGACCTTCCACCATGGTGAGGTAGGTGAAAAGTTGGTTGGCAAGATCCTGGACGGTCATGCGAGCCCGGATGGCAATCGCGGCAGTCTGGATGATCTCGCCTGCTTCCGGTGTTACAGCCTGAACCCCAAGAATGCGTCCAGATCCAGCCTCAGCGACAAGCTTGATAAAGCCGCGCGTGTCGAAGTTGGCGAGTGCACGCGGCACATTGTCGAGCGTGAGAGTACGACTGTCGGTTTGCAGGCCGATGCGCTGGGCTTCTGCTTCACTGTAGCCAACCGTGGCAACTTGCGGATCAGTGAACACGACTGCCGGCATAGCGTCGAGATCGAGCGTTGCGTCGCCGCCTGTCATGTTGATACCGGCACGGGTGCCAGCGGCGGCTGCAACGTAGACGTACTGCGGTTGGTCGGTGCAATCGCCGGCTGCATAAATGTTCGGTGCGCTCGTTCGCATGCCTTTATCGATCACGATGCGATGTTGCGAGTCGAGCGCCACACCTGCTCGTTCAAGATCCAGGCTGGTGGTATTCGGTGCGCGGCCGGTAGCAACGAACAATTGATCCGCGCGCAACTCTCCCTGCGGGGTCGTGAGGATGAATTGGCGATCGGAATAGGTCACGGCACTTGCCTGTGTCTGTGTCAACACCGTGATGCCTTCCGCGCGGAAGGCAGCGGTCACGGCCTCGCCAATGGCAGGGTCCTCGCTCGCAAACAACGTGCTGCGCGCAAGGATCGTGACCTGGCTACCCAGCCGGGCGAAGG
>CETN01039712.1_pt1 | contig 20348 bp, 18 predicted proteins | sample 531301 | NCBI WGS metagenome assembly CETN01 (sample SAMEA2622656, study PRJEB7988) | marine metagenome | isolation source: saline water (ENVO:00002010), including
AATGTAGCAACATTTAAAAAAAGGAAAGGAAAGAAACGTGGGTAAAGGAATGAAACATTATTTTAGAGATGGTAAACTGCACAAAGGTGCTACTCATAAAATGCCAAATGGTAAATTACATTCTGGTAAAACACACACCAAAACAAGTAAACCATTATTTCATATGAAAGAATTATCTAAGACTGCACAAAAGAAAGCGAAAGCAAATGCCTAAGACACCAGCATGGCAACGCAAAGAAGGTAAAAATCCTAGTGGTGGATTAAATGCAAAAGGTCGTGCTAGTTACAACAAAGGTCGTACTAAGACTGGTAAGAAAAGAAATCTTAAAGCACCATCAAAAAAAGTTGGCAATAAAAGAAGAGCAAGTTTTTGTGCAAGGATGAAAGGTATGAAGAAGAAACTAACTGGTGCAAAGAAACGTAATGATCCTAATTCAAGAATCAATAAAGCACTTCGTGCCTGGAACTGTTAATGTATATAATTAATTACAAAATGTACTTTAGTAAAAGACCAGCAAAAGCAGAAGTAAAGAATAAATTGTTTGATTTGTTGCGTGATGATTTTACTTTGCGTACTTCTGAAGAAGAAGATGATTATGCTAAAAGAAAAGATATACAGGAGAAAAAATGTTTATAAGAGAATTGTCCTTTCAAGATTTATTAAGACTACGAAAGATTGTAAGAAACACACATTTAAAATTTTATCCACAAGCAGACTTAACTGATAAAGAAGTTGACAAATTTATCAACGCACTTGGTCCAGATGTTGCTGGTAAAATGATTAAGTATGCTGTAGATAATAACCAAGTATGAAATTTACATACAAGCCAGATGGTGAGATCCTCAAAACTTTTATGAAAGATAATAGTTTTTTTCGAGGAATACGTGGACCAGTTGGTTCTGGTAAATCCGTAGCTTGTTGTATAGAAGTTTTTCGTAGAGCCTTAGCACAAAAAAAATCTCCAGATGGCATACGAAGAAGTCGTGTTGCTGTTGTGCGTAATACCAATCCTCAGTTACGCACCACAACAATGAAAACTTGGTTAGATTGGTTTCCTGAAAAAGACTTTGGTAAAATGAATTGGTCACCACCATATACACATAGAATTAAAATAGCTGATCTAGATTTAGAAGTCATTTTTTTGGCACTAGATAGACCAGAAGATGTAAAAAAATTATTATCTTTAGAACTAACATTCTTGTTTTTTAATGAAGCAAGAGAAATAGCAAAGCCAATTATAGATGCTGGTACAATGCGTGTAGGCAGATACCCTTCTATGAAAGATGGTGGACCGAGTTGGTATGGTGTAATAGCAGACACTAATGCACCAGATGAAGATCATTGGTGGAGTGTAATGAGTGGAGAAGTTCCTCCACCAGACCACTTGTCAAAAGAAGAAATAATGATGTTAGTAAAACCTGATAACTGGAAATTTTTTATACAACCACCAGGTATGCAAGAAGTAAAAAATGTAAATAAAGAAGTAGAACGATATGAACCAAGTAAGAAAGCAGAAAATGCAAAAAATCTACGAAGTGATTACTATCAATCTATAGTTAGAGGAAAAACAAAAAGTTGGATTGATGTGTATGTAATGAATCGTTTAGGAACAATAGAAGATGGTAAACCTGTATATAAAGATTTTTCTATGGATACTCATGTAGCATCAGAACCAATCATACCAGCAGAAGTTCCATACTATGTAGGAATAGACTTTGGTCTTACACCAGCTTGTGTATTTGCACAACAAGTAAGAGGTCGTTGGTTAATCTTAGATGAAATTGTAGCAAGAGATATGGGTATGGTAAAATTTTCTGAAGTATTAAGACAAATGATACAAAGTAAATATAATAAAAAAATAATAGCAAAAATAATTGGAGATCCAGCTGGAGATTACAGGGCACAAACAGATGAGTCTACACCTTTTCAGATATTACGTGGTGCTGGTATTAAAGCATATCCAGCACCATCTAATGATGTAAGTCTAAGACTTGAAGCAGTAAATGCACCACTTACTAGATTAATAGAAGGAAAACCAGCTATGCTTATTGATAAGAGTTGTAAACATTTAATAAAAGGTTTTGCTGGTGGGTATCAATATAAAAGACTACAAGTATCTGGTGAAAGATATACAGAAAAACCAGATAAGAATGATTATTCACACGTACATGATGCACTTCAATATTTATTATTAGGAGCTGGTGAAGGTAAAAAAATTACAGGCAATCAACAGGAGTCAAAAGTAGTACAAGCAAAAACTCATTTTGATGTCTTTACAAGAGAGTCAAAAAAGAATATAAGAAAGAAATGGAATATTTTTGATATTCGTTCAAGAATGTAAAGGAGTATATATGTGTATAGGAAATATTTTTGGTGGCAAACCTAGTATGCCATACATTCCACCACCACCACCACCTGATCCATCTATTGCTGATAAGTTAGAAAAAGATAGAAAACAAGGATTGCAAATGCAACAACAAGCAACACAAGCACGTAGGCAAAGATTATTACAAGGATTTGGTAGAAGAAGTTTATTATCATCTTCTGGTGCTGGATATTTAACAAACACAACACAAAACACAAACTTAGGATAATATGGTAGCAATCGTTCCAGAACCACTTTTTAAAGAAATGAATAATCTTGAATCTATGTTGGCTAGATATAAGAGAGCAGAAAGTATAAAAGAATTATGGCGACCAACATTTGAAGAATGTTTTGAGTATGCTCTACCAGCAAGAGAAAGTTTTTATCCAACAACTGCTGGGCAAAGTAAAACAGATAAGATATTTGATGAAACTGCTGTGGTTGGTGTACAAGAGTTTGCATCAAGACTACAAGCTGGTATTGTTCCTAACTTTGCAAGGTGGGCAGAATTGATTGCTGGTAGTGAAGTACCACCAGATGATCGTAAAGCAACTAATGAAGCATTAGATGGAGTTACAAATTATATATTTGAAGTATTGCAAAATAGTAATTTCTCACAAGAAGTGCATGAATCATTTTTGGATCTAGCTGTAGGTACAGGTGCTTTGCTAGTAGAAGAAGGAGATGCAGTAAGACCTGTCAGGTTTACTGCTGTGCCACTATCAAGATTAACTTTAGATACAGGACCGAATGATACTGTTGATACAATATATAGAACTAGAAAAATAAAAGCATCAAATATTAAACTTATATATCCTAATGCTGTTTTACCTTTAGAAATACAAAGACAATTAGATAATGGTAAAGATTTATTTGTGCAGATAGTAGAATGTGTATCTAGAAATTATGATACACCAAATGTTGAGAAATATGATTGTACTATTTTTGGTACTAATCCACAGCACGTTTATGATAGAAAAGAATTTAAAGGAGAAGGATCTAATCCATATGTAGTATTTCGCTGGAGTAAAGCCGCTGGTGAAGTATATGGTCGTGGTCCACTTCTTAATAGTTTACCAGCAGTAAAAACCTGTAACTTGGTAATAGAAATGATACTAGAAAATGCACAGATGTCTATATCTGGTATGTATCAAATCGAAGATGATGGGATTATCAATGTGGACACCATACAACTCCTACCAGGCACAATAATACCACGTTCCCCATCATCTCGAGGACTAGAACCAATTACACCAGCTGGAAGATTTGATGTTGCTGATTTAGTATTAAAAGATATGCGTACAAATATAAAGAAAGCATTATATAATGAAATGCTTGGAGATCCAAATACAACACCAATGTCTGCAACAGAAGTAGCAGAACGTATGGCAGATTTATCAAGGCAGATAGGTTCTTCTTTTGGCAGATTACAAGCAGAAATGGTAACACCTGTATTACAAAGAGTAATACATATACTTAAAAAGCAAGGTAGAATAGATATACCAACAGTAAATGGCAGAGAAATAAAAGTTTTATCTACATCTCCACTTGCACAAGCACAAGCAAATCAAGATATATCAGGATTCAATAGATTTTTAGAATTAGTTCAAGCTAGATTTGGACCACAACTTGTAAATTTATTAGTAGATAATAACGAAGCTACTAAATTTTTAGCAGAAAAGTTTGGAATACCAGCAAGATTAATTAGAAGTAAAGAGCAAATGAATGAAACTATTGCACAAATGACACAAGCTATTCAGCAACAACAACAGATGCAACAACAAATGGCACAGCAAGGTAATGAAGGACAAGAAACCCCTACAAGTTAGTATTGATGGAGTAAGGAGATCTCAAGGTAATGAAGATAAACTTAATAGCACAGTTCTGTCTTGTTTTGTGACTGATGCTGGTGTAGAAACATTAAAGTATTTGAGAAGTATAACAATCGAAAGTGTAGCTGGATTTAATATATCTGATCAAGAACTTAGACAAAGAGAAGGTATGAGATTTCTAGTTGGTATTATTGAACAACGTATAAAGGAGGGCAAAAATGTCAGAGCAAGAGAGTCTAATAAACACAGAACAGGAAACTAAAAATGAAGTAGGAGAAGTAGCAGAAAGACCAGAGTGGCTACCAGAAAAGTTTTGGAATGATGGAAATCCGGATTATGAGAATTTAAGTAAGTCTTATGCTGAATTAGAAAAGTTATCATCAAGAAAAAAAGAAGAACTAACTACAGAAATAAAAACTGAAATAGAACAAGAGCAATTAAAAAGTATTCCAGAAGCACCAGACAAATATATATTACCTGAAATACCAGAACAATATAATACTGAAACACCTTTAATGGAAGGATGGAAAAAATATTGTCATGATAATAAATTAAACCAAGATGCTTTTAATGCTGGTATTGATTTATTTATTAAATCACAACCACAGTTTGATGAGAAAGCTGAGTTAGCAAAACTTGGTGAAAATGCTACACAAAGATTAGAAGCAGTAAGTCTATGGACCAATAAAAACTTCAATGAAGGTGAAAGACTTGCTATATCAAATATTTGTACCACTGCTGAAGGAGTACAAGCTGTAGAAAAAATGATAGCTATGGCACAAACAACAGTATCTTTAGAAGGTGAAGCAAGTTTAACTTCAGGAAAAACAAGAGCAGACCTTGAAGTTATGATGAAAGATGTTAAGTATTGGCATCCAACACATAGAGATGATAACTATGTAAAACAAATAAACGAAGCATTTGAAAAACTCTATAGATAATTTAGTATGGTTAGTTAAGCCTTCTAAATTAAGTGATGCAAGATACATAGCAGACAACATGAGAGAACAAGATGTTAAAGAAGTATTGGCTCTTGGACATAAACCTTATGAAGCATTAGTATATCCTGTAACACATGATGATGCTCAAACATTTACTTTGTTTTATGATAAAGAACCAGTATTAATGTTTGGAACTGTAAGTGAAGGTATGGGAGTAGCAAGACTTTGGATGTTAGCAACAGATAAAGCATTTACAAGACCACAAAAACTAGCTTTTTTAAGTAAACAATGGACAGATACTTTACAGAAACCTTACAATTATTTGTATAATTACGTGTGGTTAGGTAATGAAAAAGCAATTCGTTTACTACAATACCTTGATTGTAAGTTTGATAAAGTTCCTATTACAAGAAAAAATTTAAATTTTATAAAATTTTCTCGTTGCAAAACTAATAAAAATTAAGTATATGTAGTTTAGTAGACCGAAATTATCGGAGTTTAGCCCATTCGGACAACTGGACAGAAGATAAGCTCGACAATCTCAATGTTGTTTTTATTAATTTTTATAAGGAGAGTAAATTGGCTATATCAATTTCTACTGCTTTTATTAAACAGTTTGAGAGTGATGTCCATATGGCTTATCAAAGAATGGGTTCTAAACTCAAAGATACCATTAGACAGAAACCAAACGTAAATGGTAATCAAACAGTTTTTCAAAAAGTAGGCAAAGGTTCTGCTGTTCAGAAATCAAGACATGGACAAGTACCAATAATGAATATCGATCATACAAACGTAACTGCAACACTAAGTGATTACTATAGTGCAGATTATGTTGATAGATTAGATGAACTTAAGACTAACATAGACGAAAGAATGGTTGTTGCACAAAGTAGTGCTGGTGCGTTAGGAAGAAAAACTGACGAACTAATAACAACTGCTCTTGATGGTACATCAAACACACAAACAGAAAGTGGCTCTGATGGTCTTACACTAACTAAGATTAACACAGTATTTTCTTCAATGGGTGAAAATGATATACCTGATGATGGTGAAAGATACTTTGTTGTATCACCTGATGGTTGGGTAGATTTACTAAATATCAATGCATTTGCTGATGCTGATTTTATCGGACCAGATGAATTACCATATAAAGGTGGTATGGTTGCAAAAAGATGGCTTGGATTTATGTGGATGGTACACAGTGGTTTACCAACTACATCAAGTAAAAGACAATGCTTTGCATATCATAGAACTGGCTTAGGAGTAGCTATGGGTTCTGATGTAACAACAGAAATCAACTATATTCCTGAAAGAGTGTCTAACTTAATAACTGCATATATGAGTCTGGGTGTTGTCTTAATTGACGACAACGCAGTCTTTGAAGTGCAAATAGCTGAATAGGAGGTACAAATGGCTTTAGATTCAACAAATTTATTTAAGGTTGGTGGTGCTAATCCTGGAATGTGGATATATAAAACCACAGATGCGATAGGCACAGCTGACGATTCTGGTTACTTTAATGATGTAACTAATGAATTAAAACAATTTGATGTAATAGTTATCATAGGATCAACTGGTGGTACTGCCACTATTGATATGGCAACTGTAACATCTGCAACTGGTGCAACTACAGTAACAGTAGCACTTCTTGCTTAACGGAGTATGGGGGAGGTAACTCCCCCAACATTATATGGCTACTACAAAGATAGATATATGTGCAAGAGCATTAGTTATGATAGGAGCAAATCCTATAACTTCTTTTGCAGATGGAACAACAGAATCTACAGTAGCTAGTAACCTGTATTTAGATACAGTTAAGAATACATTGTCCAGTTATAGATGGAGGTTTGCCAGTAAACAGGCACAACTTTCAAGATTAGCAGATGCACCTGATCATAAATGGGATGCCGCTTATCAACTGCCTAGTGATTTAGTAGGTTTACATGGTGTGTTTGTTAATGATATGCCAATAAAGTTTGAGAGATATGGAGATATGGTTTATAATGATGCAACTTCTACAGACTCAGTATATATAGATTATACATTTTATGATGAAGGTGCAACTAATCCTGAGGAATTTTTTCCTGCCTATTTTATTTTTTTATTAGAACTATCATTAGCTTCTATATTTGGATATGCTGTAGCACAAAACAATGCACTATCAGATTCTTTGGAAGGCAAAGCACAAAGACAATTAGCAATAGCTAAAAATCTAGATGCACAACAAAGAACATCTAGCAGATTAAGAGTTACTAGATTTGCTAACACAAGAAATTCTACAGGTGTTTCTAGTATAGAAGGAACTGTGGAGTAAATGTGGCAAAAACGAGAGCATTACTTAGACAACTAAAAACAACATTTCAAGCTGGTGAACTTGATCCATTAATGGATATGCGTAGTGATGTAAATGCGTATACCAACGGAGCAAGACAAATGCAGAATGTTAGTTTGTTTTCACAAGGTGGATTTAAAAGAAGAAACGGAACAAAAAGATATGCAAGTTTATCAGGAAATGCTAGACTTGTAGGTTTTGATTTTGATGATAATGAGCAATATGTACTAGCATTTGGCAATCAAAGAGTAGATATATATTATCTTGGAGATGATTCATTAGCACAATCTATTACTGGTTGTGTATGGACTACTAGTATTTTATTCGAAATGCAGTTTAGTCAATCTGGTGATACTATGATTATTACTCATCCTAGTATGCAAACACAAAAACTATTTAGAACTGGTTTAACTACTTTCACTAAAAGTAATTTTGCTTTTGATTCTGATGCACAAAATATATATCAACCATATTATAAATTTGCTGATCCATCCACCACTATATCAGCAAGTGGTACAACTGGTAGTGTTACCTTAACAACAAGTGTAAATCATTTTACTTCTGATTATGTAGGTGTTTATCTAATGATAGAAGATACAACTTTATTAATTAGTGGATTTACAAGTGCTACACAAGTAACAGCTACAATACTTGGTACATTACAAAAACAATTAATTATAGATCCTTTTACAACTGCTAATGGAACAAAAACAATAACTGTCAATGATCCTCTACATGGATTAGCAAATGGAGCAACTGTAAATATATCTGGATCAAACAGTATTGAAGGAATTGATGCTACAAACATAAATGGATCAAGAACAATTACAGTTTTAACTGAAGATAGTTATACATTTTCTGCTGGTGGTAGCACTAATGCATCCAACACTGCCGCTGGTGGAGGAGCCGCAGTTTTTATATCAAGTGCAAATCAAGTAAACACTAGATGGAAAGAACAAACTTATAGTTCTATAAGAGGTTATCCAGCATCATCTACATTTCATGATGGTAGGTTGTGGTTTGGTGGCTCATCAAGTTTACCAGATTTTGTATGGGCATCAAAGGTAGATGAGTTTTTTAATTTTGATTTAGGAGAAGGTAATGATGCAGATAGTATACAATCTTCTATTGGTGCATCACAAGTAGCAGACATAAGACATTTAGTATCTAATAGACACTTACTTATTTTTACAGCAAATGGTGAGTTCTTTTGCCCACAAACAGATACAGCAGTTTTAACTCCAGGAAACTTTCAAGTACGTAGACAAACTACACATGGATGCAGTCACGTTAATATTAAAACCTTAGAAGGTGGTGCTTTATTTGTACAAAAACATGGCAGAGCAGTAAGAGAATTATTGTTTACAGATTTAGAATTATCGTACTCAGCAACTAATATAAGTGTATTAGCAAGTCATTTAGTGCAAACACCAATAGATATGACAATACTACAAGGCACATCTGAAAGACCAGAATCATATGCTATATTTATAAATACTGATGGTACTGCTGGTGTGTTTCATGCAGTTAGAGCAGAAAAATTAGCTGGATGGACTGAATGGAAAACAACTGATGGTGCATCATACAAAAGTGTAGAAGCTGTTGGATCACGATTGTTCTTTACTGTATTTAGAAATAGTGCATATTATATAGAAGAAATGGGTACAGAAGATAATACACTAGACCATGCATCAACATTTACAATAGGCAGTGCTGGTACTGTGTTTACTGGGTTATCTAATTATGCCAGTCAAACTGTTAAAGTAAGAAGTGGTAATTTTTATATGGGTGAGTTTGCTGTAACTAGTGGAGGACAACTTACATTGTCAACTGGATTTGATACTACTACAATTACTGTAGGTTTTAATTATGATATTAATGTAGAAACAATGCCTGTAGAAATAGCATTACCTAGTGGTAGTTTACAAGGTAAACCAAAAAGAATTAGTAAAGTTATACTTGGACTTAACTCAGCACTAGCTACTTCTGTATCAGGTAATACATTAGTTTTAAGACAAGTAACAGATGATTTATCTATAGCACCAACTGCTGTAACAGGTAAAAAAGATTTTTATTTATTAGGATATAACAAAGATGCAACTGTTACTATTACGCAAAGCGATCCTTTGCCTGTTAGAATAACAGGATTAGTTATGGAGTATGCTGTTTAATGTGTGATGCAATTTTAGTTTTAACTGCAATAAGTGCTGGTGCTACTGTTCAAAGTGCTAGAATACAAGCACAAGCATCAAGAATAAATAATAAACTTGCTGAAGAAGAAGCAAAAATAAGAAATGCAGAATTAGAAGAAAGAAGAAAACTAGCAAAAATAAATGCTAAAATAGAAGAAAATAACAGACGACAAGCATATGCTAGAAACATAGCTACCATAAGAGCATTAGGTAAAGGTAAAGATAATCAATCTTTTTTAGCAATATTAAACAAAGAAGAAGAAAGTCTACGATTAGATATAGATAATATACGATTAGGAAGAAGGGTACAGGATAGTAGGCTTTCAACACAAATTGCTGTAAATACAGTACAAGGTACAAAACCAGACTTAAGTGGATTTTATACTGCTGCTGGTATTGCATCAGCTACAGGTACAGTAGCTAGTGGATTGTCTGCATCTTCTGCAACAAAGACTGGTGGATAATTATGGTAAAAAGATATTCAGATTTAAATAGATTAAAAGTAGATACAGGAACACAAGTTAATGTAAATTTAGGTAGAGTAGACACTAGACCAGTACAAGCATTCTTTAATGCTGTAAGTAAATCATCAGATCAATTTAGACAAATAGCTATTAAAAATGCAACTGATAGAGCAAAAAAAGATGCAAAAGAAAATGCAGAAAGTGCAACATTTGAAATACATCCAGCAACAAATAAACCTATATATGATCCTATATTAGATGGAGGTTCTATATATAATCAAACTTATGAAGAAATATATGATCAAAATTATTTAGCAGAAGTACAAACATCATTTGGTAGAGAAGTATCTGATATTAGAGGAAATCATGTAAAGAAACCAGATTCTGCATTTAGCATTGGTAATTTACCTACAGATATGGAAGAAGCAAAAAATAATATTTTAGACACGTTACCTTTAAAATTTAAAAATGATTTTACTAGTTATGCTGATGGTACAATTACAAGAATATTAGATGCAGAAAAACAACAAGTAGGAACAAACTTAGTAAATCAAAATAGAAGTGCATGGAATAAAACAAAAACAACATTATTAGATGAATTTAAATCAAGTCCTTCAAAAGAAAATGAAACAAAACTAAAAAATCATTTAAATCAAGCAGACATATTATTTGGTCCAGATGAAGCTGATGCATTAAAAGCTAGTACAGAAGTTGAAATAAAATCTATTCCTATTGCACAAGCATTTATACAAGAAATATCTAAAATAGAAGAAGGAAAAGGTAATGAATTAATTTTTGTAAATAATAGAGATCAATTAATGAGTGTATTAGAAATAATACATAACAGAACAGGTACAGTTAATTTAAAAATTAATGGAGAAGATAAAAGTTATAGCTATTCTGATATAGTTGCTATGTTTCCAACTGAAGCAAGAAGAAGAGAAGTTAGTTCAACAATACGATCAATGATAGAATTAAGATCAAAACAAAATACAAATGCAGTAGAATCAAAACAATTTTATAAAAGTGTATTAGATCAAGCAAATAAAGATATTAGAACTTTTACAGGAACAAATGAAGAATTACAAACTTTGCAACAAGAATTTATAAACTCAGTAGAAAATTTTGTACCAACTAATTCTTCAGAAGCATTTACAGGATCAGCATTAAAATCTAAAACAGAAGCAATAGCTAAAATAGAAACATTAGGCGAATTATTTTTATTTAATAGATTAAAAAAGAAAGAAGCTATTAATCTAAAAGAAGATGAAAAAGAATTAGAATTAAAAATGTATGAACTTGCTACAGATCCTGAGGAGTTAAAGAAAGCACTTATTATACACCAAGGTAATCATCCTAATACAAAATATTCAATAGATAATTTTGAATCTATAACTGCTACTGCACAAGTTATGAAGCAAATTAATATAGAAGAATTAGATCCTGAAAAAATAGAACACAATCTTATGATTTTGAATAATGGTGTGTTAACTGAAGATTATGATCAGTTTTATTTAGATAATGATAATGCTGTAAGTAGTAGAGAACTTATAGAACTTGCTGGATCTAATGGAATGACTGCAATTAAAAAATTGTTTGATAGATTTAGTAGAGGAGCAAGAGGAGAAGGCTCTGGTAAAAAAGTAGAAAAATTAGATAATATGGTTTCTTTGGTGAATCAAAATATATATCAAGAAGTTACACCTGGCAATGCAGATAAAATATTTGTTGAGATGTTAAAAGATGAATTACAACTTAATCCACAATTAAAAGATATTGATTTAGGTAGTAATACAACAATCACACAAATGTTAATGAAACCAGATGCAAACGGACAAACATTAGTTAATAGTCCTGAGTTTGCTACAGTAATAAGCAAACTACACAATTTATCAAAACTACCAAAACCTTTACATGGATTAATTCATGATGCTAGATATTTAAATTTAAAAACCATATTTGAACAATCACTTCCTATACTAGATATTATTAAAGAAGAAAATGAAAATTTATATTTTAGAGAAAAGAATAGAACTGCTTCTGGCATTGGTTTTTTAGAAAGTATTGGAGGATTAAATGTTGAATTAAATGAAAATGGATCATATTCAGGTATTACTGTTAAAAAATTTGAAACATTACAAGACTTATTTCAGCAACCAGATATTTTAAATATAGTAAATAATGATGTTTTTAAAATTATAGGAAAAAATAAAACAAAAGAAAATGTTACAACCAAAGATGTTAAGAGTGCTATACAAATTATGGCTGAAAAACAATTTAAAAATGATGAAGATAAATTAAGTATATATAAAGAAAATTTAACAGATATTACAAATGCAGTATATTCTGATGTTATATCTCGAAGATATATAGGAGAAGATAGTTTTGATGTTGAAGATTATATACAAAAAGATTTATCATCAAGAGTAAATAGATTTGTACCATCATCTAAAACACCTTTTGTAAAATCAAAAAAGGTAGATAGCATAGACCATAAATTAGCAACTAATAAAGAAATAACAATAACTAGCAAATATAATGGTTTAGAATCTTTAATGAGTTCATACCAAGTAAAATTAGCAAGTGAAATATTAAGTAATGGCAATGTATCTTTAGAAGAATCACAACCAAATTTATTAGATATTATTGAAGATTCAATTACTATACCTGATGTTAATAAAGATAGAACATTTTTAGCTGGTAAACTTAAAGAAGAAACTAGAATAAAAGATTTTAACACTATTATTGCAAGTGAGCATAATTTAGAATTAAACTTTAATAATGCTAATTTAAAAACAAATCAAGATATATTAACTCCTAGTATTACTATAAATGGACAAAAACAAAATGTACCAATAGTAATTGGTAAAAATGCAAGACTACAAGAAGTAGATACAAAAGAACTTGCAGATGGTTCAACTAATGTAACATATGCTGTTCAAATGCACTATTTTGATAAAAATAATATGACTGCTACTAATAAAGACTATTTAATGGATGGTACTGATATATTTAAATTTACTGTAAATCGTACTAACCAACTTAATAATGCAATAAAAAATCAAGCAGTGTTAGATGCCAAGAATTTAATTAACAATAATATTAAAATAGCAAAAAGAAATATAGAAAATAGTACAGTAGTAGATGATAAAGATAAACCAAGAATATTAGAAAACTTATCTTATAAAGAATTTAGTGAAGATAATTTATATAAAGATATTAAAAATGGATCTAACTATATAGCTTATCATAGAGATAATTTATTTTTAGCAAAACCAAATGAAAATGGAGAAATACAAACAGTAAAAGGTACAATTATATCTTTAGATTCTTATCCAGAAGAAAAAACTTTACAAGATTTTTTAAAAAATGATTTAGGACTCTTGAAAAAAACAACGCATTATTTAGTGCCAACTATACGAGTAAATGCTCAAGGTAAATTAGAAGATGTGCCACAGAGTCAAATAGTAGCTCATGCAAAATCACTTGGTCTAAATAATTTAGTATCAGGAGATTCTGTACAAGAAGTTAGACAACATCAAATTAGATTAAAAAAAGTAATTGATGCTGATAATAAAACACATCAAGATAATCAAAACATTAAGGCTCCACTACCTATGTTTACAGAAAATGCTAAAGGAGTAAAAGTAACTATAGATGTGATTAATGAAGTATTAGATTTATCTGACAAAGCATTTCCTAGCACTAAATCTGGTAGAGATGATAACTTTAGAATGATGTTAAGTACAGCAAAAGCAGAAAGTAAATTTGGTTTAGCAGATGGAACTTTTAATCCTGATAGAGTAAGCACTGGTATTTTTCAATTTGATAAACGTAGAACTATTATAGATGAAAATGGTCAGCCTAAAGATATAATTCCTATTTTTGCTGATTTACAAAAATTTAAAATAAAATCTAGCAGAAAGTTTGCAAAGAATGTAGAGAAAATGGATAAAGTAATTAATGAAAAATATCCAGATATAGATTTTAAATTTTCAGAACTTCAACATTCAGATTTAAGAGTGCCATTTAATGCCGCAGTTGTAATGAGATTATGGCTTATGACTATACCATCATCATATAAGACAATAGATCAAGCGGCAAAGTTATATAAAGATAGATACAATAGTAATGATCCTAATGCAAAAGGTAGTGAAGAAGGTTTTAAATTATTAAATAGATATTTTTATAATAAAGATGTACAGGATATAATTGATGGCTACTGATTTTCAAAATCCATACAAAATAAACCATATAAGAAGTAGACTGCCTGAGATATTTGAAGTAGATGAAAATCCTACATGGTGGCAAGATGTTGGTAGTAACTACAAACTTATGTATGCACCAGTCATATCTAGAATAAAAGAAGGACAGCTATTTGGTTTTGAAGATGATCCTAATTTTAACGTAACATCTGATATGTTTGATGGATCAGAGCCTTTTGAATTGTATGAAGATCTCATAGATTCTAAAAGTCAAAAAGAATTTGATTATAGAAAAAATATATATTCAAAGATGGAAGGTATTAGAAAAGAATTAAGTATAAATAATTCTATATCTGCTGGTTTGTTTGCTGGTGTATTTGATCCTATAAATTTGATACCAATACCAACAGCTGTAGGAATGGGTTTTGCAAAAGGAGCGGCAAGATTAGCTATGGGAGCATCAGCAGTAACAGGAGTACAAGAAGGGTTTAGAGGATACAACGATCCACTATATGAACCTATTGAAACTGTTTTTGCATTAGGAGGGTCTACATTATTTGGTGGATTGCTTGGTGGCACAATAGGTCATGTTACAAGAAACTCTGGTAAAAATTTTAGTAAAGCTACCTATTCTGATGATGGTGCAGATATATCAAAAGAAACAAAACTAATAACATATGAGCCTAATGAAAAACAACCTATACCTAAAAAGAAAGTAGAACCTGTAAATAAAGAAGATATAAAAGTATCAGGTGATGTAGATTATAAAGAAGTAAAACCTATACCTAAAAATAAAAATGATGAAATAGATGATGTAGTAGAAGAAGTAGATTTAAAAGAAAAAACTATACAAGAAGAAGTAGCTCCAGAAAAAGCATTTGGTTTAGAGTTTACTTTAAAAGGCAGTATATTTGGTAGATCAGTAACAAGATTTAAAGCAAAAAGACTTAGAGATTGGAGTGTTAATGTTGCCGCAGATTTTGGTATAGCTTTTAGAGATTCTAAATTAGGTAGAGTTATTACCAACAATACTATTGGTGGTACTGTTAATTTAAACAAAGGTATATGGTTAGGACAAACAGCAGACTATATTAAGTTTGCACAAAACAAATACCTTGAAGCAGTACAAAATATCAAAGATCCTACATACATAACTGGTATTAACATACCATTACAAAAAGAAAAAATAAGACAATTTTTTACTAGAGATGGTACTTTAAAATACAAAGATTTTATGGATGAAGTAGGACTTGCTATTATCAAAGGTAGTGATTCTGGAAAGATAGAACATGAAATACCACAAGTAAAAGAAGTAGCACAAAAGTTTTTAGAAAAAATGGATCTTGCTAAAAAGTCTGGTATAGAAGCTAACTTCTTTATGACAGGTAAAAGTTTATTAAGAAGGCATAAACAATTAGCTACAGAGATTCGAAGTGCTTTAAATATACAAAAAGGACTACTAAGAGCAAATAGAAAAAAAGCAACTGGAGAATATAAACTACGATTAAGATATAACTTGCAAAGAATATATACAGCTTTACAAAGTATAGAATCATTAGAAAGATTTCAGTTTTCTAAGATAAGAAATACAGAAAGAACACAAGGTAGATTAGATGATTTAGTGGAAGAACTAGATGCAGAAAGTGAAAATGCTTTTGCTGAGTTTGAAAAAATTATAAAAAATCCAGAATCTATATTAGATATAGAAAAAGATATTATGAAGAGATTAAAAAAATCTCATCAAAGAAATCTAAAAGTATTAAGAGAACTATCTGAAGAATTTGCTACTAGAGGTTTAACAAAAAAACAAAAAGCATATTATGATATTCTTATTGATAGAGTTACAAGTATATATAAAAATGCAACACCAAGAGAAAAAGCTATATTAGATGAGATTATAACATTTAAGATAGGTGAAACAACAGTACGTGGTAGTAAAAGTAGAGCAAACAAATTACGTCAGCTTCTTGGTAAAATAGAAAACCCACAAAGATTAGATGCAGATTCTTTGATAGCTAATATGACAAGAACATTTGAAGCATTGTATACAAAACCAGTTAAACCTACAAACGAAAAGTTTTATTTTACAAGACATTGGAATACAGGAGCAATACAGGATAATGAAGTATTATTTAGAGGTATTCTGTATAATCATTATTTAAAAAATCCTGTTGGTAGACTAGCATCAATAATTGAAGATGGTGATAAAGCTAAAATAGAATCAGAAATAAATAAAAAAGTTACACAAACCTATAACAGAATTATTGCTGATCACGATAACTTAAATGTAGAAAACATAAATGGGCAAGGTTTAAACAAGTTTGTTATGCATAGAAAACTTGATGCACCTAATAGTTTGTTTGTAGGAGTTGGTCCAGATAAAATTAATTTTATAGATGTAAATGCAGACTCAGTAATGAGAGTGTATATGCAAAGGTTCGGACCTAATGTAGAAATGGCAAGAATGTTTAATGGAGATAGATTTGGAGATAGTGAGTTATTTCAATCTATAGATGATGCTATACAAAGATATAGTAAAGAAGTAAATAAAAACTACAACAAAGAAGCAAATAGATTTGCAAATCAATATGATGATATGCGTGAATTATCTTATGCTGTTATGGGTAGAATGGGATTAGGTGCTAATACAGGCTCACGTTCTAATCAAGTAGCAAGAATATTACAGCAATATGCACAGCTTACTATGATGGGTAGTGCAACACTAGCATCTCTTGCAGATCCATTTAAAGTAATTCTATCTAGAGGACTAAGAGAAACTTTTGGCAGATATATTAATTCTTGGCTAGGTGATTTAAATGGTATTGAAAAAGCATTAAGAAAAGCTGGAGAAGAAGACTTACTTATTGTTACTGGAGAAGCTAATGATCCAATACTTAATACAGTAGCAACTAGAATGTCAGATATTGATTCATCACTTGGTATGCATGGTAATAGAAAGTTAGGTAAAATAGGAGATAAAATTGCAGATATTACAGATAGAGCATCAGCTAGTTTTTATAATGTAAATTTATTAAATCAATGGACTACAGGTCTTAAAAGATGGGTATCAAGTATGTCTGCTGATAGAATAATTAGAACTGGCATAGCTATTGTTGATGGTAAACCAACAACCAAAAACTTAAAGTTTGATGAACAAATATTACTACAGCATGGTTTAACAAGAACTGATTTAAGAAAGATAGCAAAAGTTTGGAGAGCAAATAATGGCGAAAGAGGTAAAAAAATATATTATAGCAATGTTACAAAGTGGATGGATCAAGAACCAGAGTTAGCTAGAAAGTATATTGCGGCTGTTAGAGCAGACATTATTAGCACAATCATTACACCTACAGATGCAGATAAACCACTATTATCATATGGTAAATTTAAAGGCAGTAGATTTGGTAAATTACTAGGTGATAGACAACATACATTTTTTAAACTACCTATACAATTTATGAGTTGGAGTTTTGCCGCTAACAATAAAATATTACTATCTACATTGCAAGGTAGACACAAAGGAGTTATGGCTGGGGTTGTTGCTATGTTAGCAGCTGGGGTAGCAAGTGATTATATTAGAAATAGAAGTTGGTGGGAAAATAAATCTTTAACAGAAAAAATTATAAGAGGTATTGAATATTCAGGACTAACAAGTTATTGGTTAGATATTAATAACTTTGTAGAAGTAGCTTCATATAATAACTTTGGTATACGACCTTTGTTTGGGCAAGAGAATCCTTTTGCTGGTGAAACAGGTGATGCATTGTCAGAACCATTCGGTCCTGTAGGTAGTTTAGCTTATGATAGTTATAGGTTATTTGCAGATGATGAATTGACATTAGATAGAAAAGCATCAATAATACGCAGATTGATACCATACAACAATATTTTATATTTAAAATGGTTGTTTAAAAGTATGGAAAATACTATAGTGGATCAAATAGAGGATTAAATGGCAATAGTAGTCAATGATACAACACCAAGAAACCAGTACACTGCTAGTGGTGGTCAAACACAGTTTACTTATAGCTTTGAAATATTTGAAGTAACAGATATTAAAGTATTTAAAGGATCTACATTACTTACATATGCCGCTTCTCCTAGTGATGCTACACAATATTCAGTTCAAAATGCTGGTGTAAGTGGTGGTGGTACAATAACATTAGGTGGTGGTGCTACTGCTAGTGATGTATATACATTGGTAAGAGATATACCAGTAAAAAGAACTACAGATTTTCCTACATCTGGACCATTTGTTATTGATAGTTTAAATACAGACTTAGATAAAATGGTTGCTATGATGGGTGAGAGAGAAGATGAGATAGCAAGATCAATTCAATTATCAGATGAAGATTCTTCAGCAACATTAACTTTACCTTTAAAAGCATCTAGAGCAAATAATATACTTACATTTGATAGTAGTGGTAATGTATCAGCATCTATAGCGGCAACTGATGTTGCAACTGTTGCTGGTATATCAGCTAATGTAACTACTGTAGCTGGTATATCTTCAAATATAACAACTGTAGCTGGTAAAGCTAGTTTAATTACTTCTGATTTTGTAGCAGATCTAAATACATTAGCAACCACAGATATAGTAGCAGATATAAATTTACTTGCTACTAGTGATGTAGTCGCAGACTTAAACACATTAGCTACTACAGATATAGTATCGGATTTAAACACTTTAGCTACTACAGACATAGTTAGTGATTTAAATACTTTAGCAACATCTGATATTGTAAGTGATATAAATACATTAGCTACAAGTGATATTGTTTCAGATTTAAATACATTGGCTACCTCTGATTTTGTATCAGATTTAAACACAATGGCAACATCAACAAATGTTACTAACTTAAATACAGTAGCTAGTGCTAATTCTAATATTACAGCTGTAGCTGGTGCAATAACAAATATAAATACTGTTGCTACTAATGTTGCTTCTGTTAATTCATTTGCAGAAAAATATAGAATAGCAAGTAGTGATCCTTCAAGTTCTTTAGATACAGGTGATTTGTATTATAATACAAGTGAAGATGCCTTAAAAGTTTATAATGGTTCTGCGTGGGTAACTGCTACTGCTGGTTCTGTTTTAACTTCTTTAGCATCAGATACAACTCCACAATTAGGTGGAAATTTAGATATGAATGGTCAAGATATTGTTACTACATCTAATGCTGATATAGAATTAGCACCTAATGGTACCGGTAAAACTGTTTTAAAAGGTAATACAAATCCAGGAACTATTGTATTTAATTGTGAAAGTAACACGCATGGACAAACAGTAAAATCTCAACCTCATAGTGCAAGTGTAACTAATACATTAACACTACCTCCAGGAGGTGACCAAGAAATAGTAGGTACTACAGCTACTCAAACACTTACAAATAAAAGTATAGTAGCTACACAATTAACAGGCACAATAGCAAATGCAAGACTTGATGCACAGTTACAAGATGTAGCTGGATTAGCAGTTACAAATGGTAATTTTATTGTTGGTGATGGTGCTAATTTTGTAGCTGAAAGTGGTGCTACTGCAAGAGCAAGTTTAGGTCTTACAATAGGATCTGATGTACAAGCATTTGATAGCGATACAGCTAAAACAGATGTAACACAAAGTTTTACTAAACCTCAAAGAAATGCACTTACTACAGATAATGATGGATCATTTGATATGGATGCTAATAATAATTTTAAATGTACTCCTAGTGGTAACTTTGCTTTAACTTTTACTAATCATGCAGATGGACAGTCTGGTTATATTTTACTTATTAACTCTGGTGGGCATACAGTATCACTTCATGCAAATACTAAAGCAGATGCAAACTTAGCAACAACAGTATCAAGTGCTGGTACATACCTTATATCGTATTTGTCTGATGGCACAAATGCTTATTTGACCAATTCTGCTATTTTTGCATAGATGAGTATTTTACAAAACAGTAATGCAATACCAGTTGCTAGTGCTGCTGGATTTTATGACCATCAGATAGAACAGTCACTTTTAATTCCT
>CETN01015868.1_pt1 | contig 20062 bp, 22 predicted proteins | sample 531301 | NCBI WGS metagenome assembly CETN01 (sample SAMEA2622656, study PRJEB7988) | marine metagenome | isolation source: saline water (ENVO:00002010), including
TCACCCATAGTAAGGTCTCCTCATTCAAGTTGTCATACTGATTCTTTGAATCATCACCTTGATGTGACCAGAAACCCATGCCTTGTATGATCGAACAACCGCCAAATAGTTTTGAGCATTTAAAGCCAATTATTCGTTTAGCTTTAGATATAGCGCCTTGGCCAATATCGTGTCCTAAGGCAAATCCCGCGCAAATAGAAATCCTGGCATTACTACTGGTAGTCAATACATTCTCCTCGCAGGCAGGGAAGAATAACGCTCCACCTGCAAGATAAATTGTAACCCGCCATCTTTCTCACAGTGAACTTATTTAACCAACTTCTTCATCTCTTGTATGAAGATACAAAAAGACGCTGCACACCTACGAGCTTCCAGCTAGCAAGATCATCAAACTTGACATCAGCGAAAAATACTACTAAGTTTGCAAGATGGGGGCAACATGATCAGTACTGTAATCGCAAAACCAACTCGTGAATGCAACGCTAGTTGCACATATTGTTCGGCTCCTCCGGAATCAGGCGAGCATTGGTCTTTTTATGATTTTAAAAGATATTTCGACCGAGTAAGACCGGCCCTTTCTGATAATTGCAATTGGATCTGGCATGGCGGCGAGCCTACGCTGCTACCACCATCTTTCTATGTGGCATGCCATGACTATGCCAGGAGCCATTTGCCCGGCATCAGATTTTGTATTCAGACTAATCTTCTGAATTATTCAACTAAGCGTTGGAAGAACGTCTTCCATACCATTTTTGGCGGTCGCGTCTCGACATCATTCGACCCATCATCTGAAGAGCGCCTTCTTAGTGGAAGTAGCGATCTTTATAACAAGACCTTTAAGGCAAGGCTAAAGCAAGTTGTAAGCGATGGACTGAAGCCGTTAGTTATAACCGTGATTGGTAAAGATGATTCAAGTCTTGTTCGAGATTATGCATATGCCGCGATTGAAGAGAATATCATAGATATACGTCTTAATTACATGTATCCAGCTGGTCGTGCATTTAATGCAGATAGCATTATCACTCCTGACGACTATGGTGATCTGCTTATTGAGGTCTTTGATAGGTGGATTGATTCAGGCGGTAGAAATGAGTTCGTGCCAGTTTCACAGATGCTTGATGCGGTTACGAGAAGACATGTGAATAGGTGCCCTTGGACAAGAGATTGTGCGAGTGGATTTTTGTCTATTACACCCATAGGCGACGTTTATACATGCGGCACGTTAACGGACTTAGGCGATGAAACACTGAAATACGGTAATCTAAATGATATCGGAAACGACCCTCTGGAATTACAATTCGGTATCCACAGATTACTTGCGTCAGAAGCAGCTACAACGGTTCGTGCTAGAAAATATAATCTGCCCAAAGATTGCTTAAGCTGCGAGCATTTTCAAGAGTGCCAAGGAGGTTGCCAGCGTGATGCGGCTCTCTATGGTAGGGGGCTCGGTGGTAAGTACTACTACTGTGGTAGTTGGAAGAAAGTATTTAGTCACATCAAACATAGAATAAATTCAGGTCATTTGAACGACGTAATAGCCAGAAGGCGGCTCGGAGTATCGATTTAATGTTTACCTGCTACATTAAATTGACAAATTTCTGCAATGTCGGATGTGACTTTTGTTATCTCCCCGAATCGAGCCGAGCTGAGAAAGCCATAATGGACGATCAGACAATTAAACGATCTGTAAGATTGGCAGAGGCGAGTGCGAAGAGTGCTGGATATAAAGGAGTTCTATATGTCATTCATGGCGGAGAGCCTTTAACAATCTCGCCAAATCGTTTACAGCAAAAACTACAGCTTCTGCTCAATGAATCTCGTATTGAAACAGCGCTAACTCTCCAAACTAGCCTTATACCGTATCGTACTGAGTTCCGCGGTGTGATATCGAAGTATTTTGATTCATTCATTGGGAGCAGTATTGATTTTAGTGGTCGATCCGTTTCCGGTTCTGCGACTGGTTACATTGATCTTTGGTTAAAGAAATTAAATGCCGCACGCAAAGACGGTAACTCAGTAACACCGATTGTTGTACCGTCAAGAAATGAGCTCGGTAAAGCTCGAGAAGTCGTTGATTTTATGGTTGAGAATGATCTTCAATCATTCAACATTGAGCGTTACAACAGTTTTACTAGCCACGACGACAATAGACCTACAAACGGTGAGCATTCTCAATTTTTAATTGATTTGACCAATGAAATACTCACACGTCATGAGAGTGGAGTATTTCTTGCTGTTAACGTGGTGGTTGCTGCAATAAAAGGGGTCCTGAGGTCTGAACCCGGTGATCGGTGGGGGGGATCATGTACCAGATCCTTCCTGGTGATTAATCCTGATGGTGAAACAAACTTCTGTCCTGATAAAATTGAATATTCTGAATCATTTGGTTCTGTACATTCTAATCCAGTTGATATCATTGCTTCTGATGAGAGGGTACGGGTCCAAACTCAGCATACACTCTTCCATTCTAATGCCTACTGTAATAGTTGTGACTTTAACTCATGGTGTAAGACTGGGTGCCCAATAACATCCAATAAGCCAGATGTTGATGGCGATTGTTCTGGCTATAAAACATATCTAAATTGGTTAAAGAATCAAGATAATAAGGTTCTGTACTCGTACCTAGAAGCTCTTAAGTTTGCACAGCGTGGATTACTTAGTCTTGAGGGCGCTGTATGAACAGTCCCGAGTTTGATCATTTGTTCTACTTCCGCATAACTGAAGCTTGCAATCTACATTGTGATCATTGTTTTATTCCAAATAATCCAAAAAAGATCAATAAAGCCCAGCTGACAGACTTCATACGACTGGTAAAATCGAAGGCAAAGCCTGGCAGTATTGTTCTTATTCAATTCCATGGTGGTGAACCCACAATCGCAGGTATTGATAACCTGGAATGGTGGGCTATTTCGATTCTTGGTGAACTACCTCATCACAAGGTACGGTTCAGAATTCAAACAAATTTATACTTAGATCCAAGGCTCTATCTTGGATTCATCCAGCAGTATTGCGACAATCAAATTGGAGTCTCGTGGGATTATCAAATCCGAAAGACCAAAACTGGCCCTGGTGATAGAAATAGCGCATATGAGAATACATTTTGGAAAAATCATCGTTTCCTTTTAGATAATGGAATAGTTCCATTTTTTGTAATTACTGGGACAAGGCCTTTCTTCGAATGGGCTATTCGATCGAACGCAATGATAAATTGGGCGAAGGAGAAAGGGGTAAGCCTAATCCACATTGAAAGGTTAACTAAGGTTGGTAATGCTGTCGACTCATGGGGGGAGATTGGTGTTACAAACATCCAACATTCTATCTATATGACAAGCTTGTTGCGTCAATACAAACAAGCAAAATCGAGAGGCCAAAACCTTCATATTAGCCCGTTTGATGGTTTGCTCGAGTCAGTTCGCCATATGGACAGCGCTAGTAGTTATGGATGCCATAGTGGTCAGTGTGATAGTAAGTTCCATACGTTTGATGCTGAAGGATACAAGCACGGTTGTACTGCTTTAAATTCCACACAGGACATTCAAGAAAAAGTAATTAGAATAATTGATCCAACACAGAACCCGTTATCCTCTGCCCGCTCATTAAGACAGGGTGAGTGCGGCAATTGTGAATTTAAAACTATATGCAGTAGCGGTTGCATGGCAACAGAAGTAGATGATGGTTCAGGCGAATGTTCAGGCGGTAAAATACTATTCAATGCGTTAAAATCTATTGTTGAAAGGGAGTCTTGTTATGCGTAAAAAAATGTTTGTAGCCGTCGCTATTTCCTCGCTCGCGATGGCTTCAGAAGCTGGCGTTACTGTAAATGTAGATAAGGCAGTTAATGATGATTTGGTAGACTCGTTCAAAGATTATGATATTGAGTCTGAGATGTTGAAGTACCATCGACCACTGCTACAAGGAATTATTAATGGCGCGCGCAATCTACCAGTAGATGAGATGCTATTGGCCAGCTATAACGGTGATGCCAGTGACATTGATGCTGTTGGTGGGTGTTATGATAATTGCTATAAGAATTGCCACGGGAGCCGATCTTGGCGATAGAAGATATGAACGTTTCTGAGATAAATAAAATATTCTATAGTCAGATTTCTCGAAGCGCTGAGTCTACTTTTGAAAGAGCTGTGGATTATGTCGGCGTACAGTCTGATGAGATTCTTAATGGTGTGCCTCTAGATGCATCAGCATTATCATTTTCAACTGATGGTTTTATAGGCGTCGATGGTGATTTTGCAGATAATCTGCTTGTCAATATAGTTACAGCGTCTGCTGTTTGTGATTCAGTTGAAATCGAAATTCCATTCGATTTCAACTGTGTTACTGAAAGATTTTTGACAACTGCTTCAGCACTCAACGTCGCCCTGGTTGTTACTCTTCCTGATTCTATTGATGATATCTCGCTTGAAACGTTCATTTCTACAGTTCTCACAATTAATAGCCTTTTGAGAGAACTTGATATTGAGGTTAAGGTGTTACCGTTTGATCCTGCGATTCAAGCGTATCTGGCAAGCCAATATGGTTATGATCCGGCTGGGGTTTCGACGTCCGCTGTCATGAACTCCATGTACACAGATAGGTTAAGTGTTGAGCAGATGTCACGAGTAAAGCAGCGCTTTGTTGATGATTTCATTGACGAGTTCGGTGATGACTTTGCACTGAATGTGGCAAAAGGGGTTTTTGATTTCTTCAGAAATGATATTGAGGAGCGCAAGCAGACTTTGCGGAAAAACTCAAAAATCATATTAAAAAACTATGACCAATGGTTAGATTTTGCGAACGTCTTTGATATTGATATCTATTATGTCACAGCATTTCTATTCGAAGTGACGATGCCCTTCTGGGATGTAATGTCTCATGCGCGATCACATGCAAGTGCTTCTCAAAAACTTGATTATGCAAATGAATTCGCAAAAAACTTCTTTGATTATTATTTCACTGCAAGTTCAGATAGAACGTTTCTTGAGGAAACCTTAGGCGCCGATTATTCGGAGTTTGATAAGTTTGTTTGCAAGACTATTGTTGCGTTCAAATCAGACACAGATATAGCATATTCCACTTTTGTGAAGCACCGTGACCTATTTGTCGATGAATTTATCAACGCAGTTCTCACATCGCTCGCCTATAAGCGAGAAGCTGTTTCAAGCATCATTGCAACAGACTGATGAAAACACTTTTTATTAATGTTCTTAAGAAGTGTAATTTAGACTGCAAGCAGTGTTATCTTTCCGTCGACTCTAGGCAATCTGACAAAGTCTTATCTTGCGAAACACTTAGGGATTTTATTTCTAATCCGGCCTTCAGTGATAATAACTATAGGGTTGTTTGGCAGGGTGGGGAGCTATCTATTTTGCCTTCATCGCACTTGTGGTTGCTTTCAGAGCATTTGCCGCCTGGAGTTAAACAAAGTGTTGTAACAAACTTTTTGGCCTATTCCGCCGGCTTGTCCGATTTTGTGTCATCACAGTGCGATAGAACAATTGAGACAACCTTTGCATACCAAGACAAGAGTACGAAGTCTGGTTCATGTGAACGTTATAGATCCTGTTTTCTAAACACGGCTAAGCGGTACTACGATGATGGTCTTGCAATAAATATTAATGTCGAACTTAATGCAGGTACGATTGATTCGGGTGTAGAAAACCTAGTCAGGTTCTTCGATCAATTGCCTCCTAGCAGTATCGATTTTGATATTTCTCTTTCTCCAATTCAGAATCAGGAGCTTGTCCAGACCAATGATTCTTATTTGCCTAAATCTGTTTCATTTGAATCACACTGGCAGTTCCTTAAAAACCTGTTTATATCGTTATCAGAGAGAAAGTTAGTCAATAAAAGCTTTCCCCTTTTTGAAAGCATCTTATCTGGCAAAACGACACAATTCTCAGCTAATAGCTATGGGTTGTTCTTTACCCTTAGTCCGGATGGTCTAGTTACGACTAATCCTCTTTATTCAGATCAACCAGGTCTGGTCATTGGTCATTCATCTGCTGGGTCAGATTTCAGGGAGTCGAATCGCTACAAGTCATTATTACGTGAAGAGTACAACAGGTTTTGTCAGTGTTCCGGGTGTCCTTACGTCAAGAGCTGCGGTGCAGGCGCCTCTTACGTTCCTGTCTATGACGGATCTGGTGAATGCGTGGGTGGTCAGGGACTTAGGAAGGAGCTAACAGATGGCGCATTATCTGCTTAACATCCGGTTAACAAAATCTTGTAACGCTGATTGTACATATTGCTCGAGTTGGCAAGAATCACCAGATAGTTATATGACCCGTGATTTGCTGATTAACAATCTTGGTTATATTTTCGATTCGTTACATCCAGCAATGAACTTGAAAATAGATAAAGTTACAATCCAGTACCTCGGCGGTGAGGTTCTTACGATACCGGTACAAGAGCTTAATGAAATAGTCGAATCAGTTCGTTCATTCTTTTCTGATCGCCGGATAGCTCTCGTTGATGGTGTTCAGTCAAATATCATCGTTTCCAAACGACGCTTATTGAATGCAATGAGACTATTTTCGGGGCGTGTTGGGACAAGTGTGGACTCAAGTACCGGTAAGAGAACCCTCGCGGGTAGCTCAGAGGCATATTCAAACCGGTTCGATTCAAACGTAGCTCTGCTACAGCCAAGTTCTGGCTCGGGCGTGGTTTTCACTGTTGAAGATGGTGATAAAACCGCATGCCTGGACGAGTACGCTCGCGCCAAAGAATCAGGTTTGCCATTTACGTTTCGGCTAGTCTACAAAGGCGGCAAAGAGGCCGTAAAATTCGTTTCACCTGATGATTACTCATTTTTGCTTAATAGAATATTTGATGATTGGTTTCTCAAATCTTCGATACCTGTTGAGCCCTTGCATGACATGGTTATTTCGCGTCTTCAGAATCGATCTACAGCGGCTTGTTCTTCGTGCAACAGACAATCAACGTGCGCTAAAGAGGGGCTGAATATAGAGCCGAACGGTGACCTTTACTTGTGCATGGAAACCTCTGATAGCGGTCTCTATAAGCTCGGAAATGCACAGGATAAGGTTTTTGACTTTGTAACTTGGTCGCGTTTGTCTCAAAGGGATTCCGCGATAAAGCTCGAGTGTTCTTCTTGTCGATTTTACAACTCATGCAAAGGTGGCTGCTTAGTAGAGTCAGTCCAGCAGGGAAACGGATTGTACAGTCGGACTCCGTATTGCAGCACATATAAGTCAATTTTTGCGAAGATTGATTCTGCAATTGAATCTGCTGGTCCGTCAGAGGTTAAGGCTTGGCTCTCTCAATTCCATACTAATTTGCACCTTGGAGTTGCATAATGGATTCTTTTGACACTTTCCTCTACCAGTTGAATGTGACGCGTCGTTGTAACTTGAGATGCAGCCATTGCTATATAAGTTCTGACAAGAAAGATATAAGTCCTGATTGGTCTGAGTCTGATTTCCTGCATGTTATCGGCAGTATCAAAGAGTACATGATTTCTGACTATGCGAAATCTCGTGGACATAAGAAAGCTGAAATTCATGTGATTGGTGGTGAGCCGACTGAGCTAGGTATTGAGTTCTTTGAAAATGTTCTCCCAGCAGCTCATGCTCTGCTTGACCAGGCTGGTTTTCCATATAAGCTCTCTTTAGTTACGAATCTGCTAACGCCACAGTCTCTGGCAGTCGCGAAGTTATTCCGATCTGTTTCAACATCGTTTGAGCCTGAGACGCGATTTACTAAGCCAAAGCACCATCAAATGTGGCTCAGTAACATTCAAGAATACCAGTGCTTCACCCGAGAAAGGGGCATTCCTGGTATCGGAATTACATCAGCAATCACTAAAAAAGTTATTGCGATAGGGGCCAAGGACTATTTAGAGTCTCTTGTTGCACTTGGGTTCAGGAATATACATCTAGGTTTCTTTATTCCTAGTGGTGACGGTGACACTAATCGTGATGAGCTCCAGCCTGAGCACAGCGATACATCAGACTTTCTCATTGATGCCTTTGACTGGTATGTTGCAAACAAGGGCAAGTATAGTGAGTTGTATGTAAATCCATGTCAGTCCTGGATTCAGTCAATGACTGAGAACAAGCCCTTCGATGATATTGTTTGTCCGATTCTTTCCGGTGCCCTTGATGTAGATGGCGATGGGGAGACTATTTCGTGTATTGAAAGGGGAGGGGTTATTGATTACCCAAGTAACGGTAACCTGCTTGAAACCGTTCAGGTAATTGATATCTCTGAAGGTTCGTCTGTTCCAAAATATGTAAATTCGATTTCCAAAATACTTACCGGACCCTCTTATCTCAAAGAGGTTGCTTCAGCTCGACTGCTTCCAAATGTTTGCCTTCGATGCGAGCATAGGAAGTTGTGCTTAGGCAATTGTTCTGTTTTGCATGGTCAATGGGACCAAAGTGGTGATTGCCCAGGGTTTAAAAGATTTCTCGACCACGTTTCATGTTATGTCCGTGACTCGCAATCTAAGTATTCTGATCACATGAAGGTGCTTCAGTCATGAGTACAATAGAGAATGGATATTTCGTCTTCACAATAATGCCATCTCTATATTGCCAATATAATTGTGATCATTGTTACCTTTCGTTAGAGCAGCGCCGTAATAAGCATATTATGTCCATTGAGGATATGGAACTCACAATCTCGAAAGTTGCTGACTATTACAACACTCGATCAGACATCCGCAGTAAAACGATAGTGGCTTACTATTATGGAGGTGAGCCTACTTCAATGGGTATTCCTTATTTTGAGGCGATGGCATCCCTATTTGACAGGTATATGCCGGAAGAGAACGGGTTTGAAGTTAAGCACGTAATTTTATCTTCTCTGCTTGGCGTCGATGTTGATGAATGGTTACCCTTCCTTATCTCTCGTTGCGGTAGTTATATACAGACAAGCTATGATGGGCTGATGCGAGGTAAGAACTACGTAAAGCTCTGGGAGAAAAAGGTAAAGCACTGTGTTGATTCAGGATTAAACGTTGCTACGATCAGTGTCGTGAATTCTGAGTTGATAAAGGCCGGTGCTGAGTCAACGTTGAAATATCTTTCCAGTTTGGGTGTTACGGAGACTGGTTGGCTTCCGTTTATGCTTAATGAGCAAAATGATGGTCTTAAATATGGTCGCTATGCTCCTACGATGACTGCGTTTAATGACTACATGATTCAGCTATCCACTTTTTATAAACAGCTTGTTGAGGACGGTGCTACTGTGCCGGAGATAGGTGAATTGAACTTTGTTTTAAGTATGGGGCGCCAAGCCGGGATGACAAACATGGCAGGGCAGACACTCTTCCTCTTACCCGACGGCACACTATGCCTCCCAGATTATAAGGATGGATATAAGGAGTATTTCAAGCCCTTCGGTAATATCCTAAATCAGTCGTTTCAGGATGTCCTAACCTCAGAATCTCGAAGGGAATATCTTGTCCGACAGGCTCTTCGTAATTCCAATCCTGAGTGTATGACCTGTATTCACAAAGACAGATGCTTGATGGAGTTTGCCAAGCCCAACAAGAATGATGATGAGTGCTTCGGCGGTAAAAGGTTTATAGATTTTGCTCTTAGACATTATCCAGCATCGCAAGGGGCAAAGACTTTACAGTTCTAGCTTGTGCGACTTAGTGCAATTATTGTAAGATGGCAAATAAAGCCAACTTACATTAGGTTCGTTATGAAATTACCAATTCCATATCCATCAATCATGATCGGCATTCTTTCAGTGGTTGTTGTAGCTTCTACTTTGGTCATCAGTAATCAAAATCCACCTTTTCGAAGCCTCGGTAGCCTTTATGAAAGTTGTTCAGCGTTTTATGTCGCCCCCGATGCTCGATCCGAAAGTTCTTGGGTAGGTTTATCTCGGTGCTCGAATTTCATTGATAGTGTAATGCTTGATACGGGGATGCCTGACAAGGTAGAAGTTGCCGCAGAAGATGGAAAGATGGTGCCGATGATATGCCCTCGCCCAGATTCGCTGTGGACTGAAAATAATGAGCGTGTATTTGCTCCGTCCGAATTTGTTACTATGTTTTTGACATATTGGGACTACAAGAATCCTGGGTTATTCACAAAGCTAACTACTTCAGCATCAGAAGGTGTTGTACGGTCATTTATCCCCCGTTACTCGCCCTGTATCGCCCAATCTAAGTCATCATAGTTTAAATTGTTGCTATCCTGAGATGGAATTTAGGATAGCAACCGAGGTATTGTTCAAGATCGTTAGCGTTTCAGTGATGTTGATCAGCGCTAATCCGCCAAAAAAATGCGAATAGATTGGTATTTTTTTATGTGCAAATGTAGTGCCGGCCATCTCCGACCCTGATTCTAATGCAAGTTTGGCTATCGCATAGGCCCTGCTGATAGCATATATTCCGCCAAGCATTACCAGCTGTACCAGTACAACCTGCATCCTCTCAACCATTTCAGATGTCTGCTTCCCGCCTGGTGCAAAATGAACCGACTGTTCAGCATATTTTTGCAGTGCACCTGGGTCTAATGAGTAGTGGTCCATGAAGGCGTAGGCTTCGTTGCTTAAGCCAGTACCAAAGACAGTGTTTGATCCGACTTTTATGATAAAACCGATTGTTATTGCGCCTGTACCTACTATCATCAGCCCTATGTAGGAGCCAGTTTTCTTTTCCCCGCTTGTGTTGTCTGCCTTTATTAGTTTCTGCAGAGCTACCCCGACCGTAGCGATTCCACTTACAATCATTATTGCTTTTATGAGCAATATTAGTGCTGATATTTCGGTTGAAGCGTGCAGTGTATTCGCCAACGAAACCTGTGAGGCCGAGAGGACTACGCCAAGGAGTATAAACTTCATTTTTTCTCTAGCTCGATAGCCAATCGAGTAGCAGCTATGGCAGCTTGCCACTGTTGTAGCTTAAACCTCAGTTCTGTCATGTAGGCAATGTACGAATTCGTATGCGCGGTCTCGCGCATCACTGCTTCAGGTTGTATAAACTCACCCATGCTTGGATCCGTATTGCTGATTTTTGCTACCCACTCAGGATTCAAAAAGCGTTCTTCATTATGCTTTGAGATGATTTCAGCAACAGACGGTTGACCATCACTTTGTGAGTATAACGAGTATATTTCGACCATTGAGCCCCTAACGAGGCTTGCCCTTGAGACGTTTTTCATGTGTTGCATAACAGCTGGCAGGTCTGATTCCTGAAAGTCATCAGCGGTCTTTCTGTGGTCAAACGGTTGTCGAATCGAAACTGTCGTCAACACATCAAGCATATCCTGCCGAGCTTGTGCTTGCTCATCGGTGATGTTGTTTTTGTCGAATTCTCCGGTTCTGAAGAAATTGTTTGGGTTAAGCTGAAGTTGTGTCGACCCTTCTCGCATGCTGTTGAGGAATCTACCGTATGTGCCTGCGAACTCTTCCTTTATTTTTATGTTCTCAGGTAGTGCGTTCTCACCCATATTCAGTGAGCGATCAACGAATCGGGTTACTTGCTTCTTTTGCACCATTGCTCGTTTAATCGAAGCTATCTTGCCGTTTTTGGCTTCGTTGTACATTTGACAGGAACTTGGTGGAGGGATGTTAACTGCAATTGCCTCGGCTTCTTGTACACCAGCCATCGCGTCTGTTACGCGCGCGGTTTGTTCGGCTGTTGCGTTTGCCATGTAATCTGTTAGGTCTATATTCAGCTCCTCTTCAAGCAGCATCCTGGCCTTTGATTGCGCCAATTCTTTAAGCTGTCCAATCTCTTCGGTAAGCAGCTGCTGCATGTTAGAGCCTAAAACAGCAATGTCCACGCATGGTATCCCGGTGCTGTGCGCATGGCTCGACCAAACAAATGCTGTTGAGAGTAGAGCTATTTTCAGTTTTTTCATCTGTTTAATCCTCGTCTCGGATCTACTTCATTCTTAACGGTGCCCTTGTCCTGCGTTGGAGCTGTTTTAACGAAGTATTTCTTGAGGTAGTTGATCAGTTCTCGCTCTTGAAGTTTTGTGCTTGTGACACCGAGGCGTTTAGCAATGCCGGTGATCTGGATGGGCTGAGAATTGGCTATTTCTTGAGTTGTACGCGCTCTATGAGTTGCCGCTTCCACCCCCGCGTTCATTGCAGAGTGCCGAAAGGGCTCTTTGGCTCCGCTAAGTTCGTTTAGGCTTTCAGTAAACTTCACCGATCATCTCTATACTTGACAAAGCCTAAAAATAAACCAAAACTATAGCAAAATCAAATGGCCACCTTATGCTTACTACCGCAAATATAGACAGAGTTCTTGAGAGTATTGACCCGGATCTGAGGCCACTGATTGTGTCTCTACATTCAGCTGAGAGCTGGGTTCATAAGCTCACCGATGTTGATGAGGTAGTGTCAGAGTTATCATCCTTACTACCGAGCGTTGTAACCCTCCCTGTAAGCAATCAGCACCTACAAATCGTTGACAAGTTGATTTTCGTTTTGGCTCACCTTGAGGTAGAGGTGTTCTTCGTGTCGCTCCTTTATCTGCAGCGTGGCGCATTTAACTCAAGTGGTGACTGTGTTGGCCCCGGATGGGGTTCTTTCCTGCATTCGCGTGCAGTTGATGTGTGCGATCAGAACTCTGGTGATGTGGCAGAAGCTAAAGCTGTCGTAGCTCGTATATCCGCGATCATGCGTAGTGCAAAGCTCGCGTCCATATTCCTTCAAAACAGTACAACAAGTGCTTATTTAAGCTAGGAGATGCTGTGAAAAACATAAGTCTCTGTATTTGCATATTTTTGTCTAGCGGTTATGCGGTCGGAGCTATGGTTGATTATTGTGATGAAATCGACATCAATCCCGATCTAACGAAGAATAACGCCCGGATTTTTGAAAACCCACATACTCTCGGCTGTAACTTAACAACCACATTGCCTGGTCTTGGGGCTCTGAATATCGGTGAAGCAATCTGTGATAAGTTGAGCGATAAGGCAAATCGCGCCCTAGACAAGGCGCGAAACAAGCTCGATCAGGAACTTGCAAGTATCTCTGAAAAGGCAAAGTCAGAGTATGAAAATTTGAAGAATAGCGATGTCTTCAAGGATCAAGGAGATAGCTACAGCCCCGATCTAGGGTCTGGCGGAACGTCAGGTGGTGGTGGCATAACTGCTGAGTCAGTTTTTCGAGATGGTACCTTCAGTAATGGAAGGTTTTATTACACCACACCTTCCGGCATGAATTTTTCTACCACAATGACTCGAGATGCCTACGTGTCTAAAAAAGGTGCAGCAGGTCTGGCGAAGTCAATTCAAAATGCTGAGAAGTATTGGCTAGCCAAAAAGGAGAGGGAAGCGCAGCAAGCGTCGAATTCACAATCAAACAGCTCATCTGGTGCATCCCAGAATTCAAATGATGTTACAAGAGATTCGTTGAATTCTTCTGGTTCTACTGGAAGTACCTCTGGCTACAATGGCTACTTCAACTAGAAATACTGTAGTCGCGTTTATAGAGGCGCCTGGTAAGGCGCGTTGGTTTTCTGAGCACTTAGGTAAATATTTCCCTGGCGTTACCGTTATCGCAACGAAGGGGCTCTTGTTTAACCTCCCGCCTATCGCGGCCTCTACAAAAATTTCTTTCGAAAGGCTCGACAATTGGCAGCCTATCCCAGGCAAGCCCATAGATACTGTGGTGAGATATGCCAGTGAGGCTACACACGTAATCCTAGCTTGTGATGATGACCCTGAAGGGGATTTGATCTCCAGTCACATTGCCTATTTTGCATCTCCAGGTGCTCAAATATATCGCCTCAAACTTGGCTCCCTCACGCCATCTAGTCTAGAAAAGGCTGTTAATCATCTGGAGAGGTTCGAAGGTAAAGCACATTCAGCAATTTCTCGTCGGTGCTTCGATTATTCTCTGCAAACCTGTTTTACAGAGCTTGCTGACGGCCTCCCTGTCTCAAGAGTGCTCTCGCCTGCGCTCAAGTTAGTTGCCGAAGCAGAGTACAAGCCATCAATTTTAAGTGGCGCTCTACAGGGTTATACGGTTTCACCCACTACGACTGACTACCCTCTACCTGAAGAGAAATCGGCCAATATCGATGGCGTTGTTCGTTACGGTTCAGCCGAGACAATTGAAGTGATATCCGCTGAGCCCAGTTTCTTGAACACACGGGATCTTTTGGTAGAGGGGCATATATCAACAGGTATTGAGCCTGATGTCATTTATCGTATAGCCCAGAATCTGTACGAGCAGGGGGTCGTCTCGTATATCCGTACATCTGAGACATCCGGCTCCGCAGAAACGATCGCTGGAGTGGCCTCAATAGCGTCATCGCTGGGACTGCAGGCGCCAATTGGTCAGTCTCTATACGCAGTACCAAAAGGTCCGCACCAGGCGATAATGCCCCTTTGTTACCTTCCAGAACTTTACGGTGATGTTGGTGAGAGGGGGCAGGTTTACAGATTCATTCTTCACCGATCTATCAGTGAGCTTTATAGAGCTGATTATCCATCCCGTGTCACACACGAGCTCAGTGCCGTCAGAACTATTTATGGTCAAGTGCTGGCTACTTTGAGCAAGTACAGCATAGATCTGGGATTCGGCAAGGGGATGCAGCATTGTCACGATAATAGTTGTATTCCCCTCGGGCAAGCGCCATTGGATACATCTCATAGGCTTGCCCTTAGGCCTTTTTCTCGGGTTGCTCAGATAATTGATCTGCTGCATTCCAGTAGTCTTTGTCCTCCTGGGCAATACGTACGGCAAGCTCAGCTTGTTTCTAAGTTTCTAAGCTATGGATTTGAGCTTAGTGGCCGTGGGATATACCTACACAATCGTCTTGACTCTCTTCTCCCGACACTTTCATCGCCACAAACTGCAAGTGAACTGCAGAGGATATTCGCAGACGAATCGTTGGATGGTGTTGAGCGGCTAATGGAGGCACTCAACTATATGGGGATATCTGATAGGTTAGATCTAGGCAGGGAGCCAGCGCCAGCGCGTAGGTCTGAAGAGGTTGAGAGCCCCGTGGTAGCGCAAAAGAACGATGTCCCCGGCCGTTTATCCTACCACCCATTTTCTCCAGGTCGTTAGATCACTTGCAAGTAGCCATGAAGGACTGCATACTTAGCCATAACGTAAACATTACGGTACATGGTTATGGAATTGTATTTTGTCACCGTCGAAACCAATTCTGGCAAGCGTGACTTGCATCCGGTCTGGATCGATAGCCCTACTGGGATTGATCTCCAGCGCCGGAAAGACATCGAAAGTGCTCTGAATAAAGCTCGTGATGATGGGTACGAGCCAACCGGTGATGTTTTCCCAGCCAACTCTATCTCGAAGGCCAATGCTGTACTCAAGGATCATGAGAACTCCCCCTATGATCATGTAAAAAAGCTCTATGAGCGGTATAGCACCCAGGAAGGGCTTGATGAGTATTTGAAGTCAGAGGTTGCGGTTGACGAGAAAGAGCAGCTTGCAGAGGATTTCGAGCGAATTACTCTTGCGCTGAGTGACTATATGGACAACGTGCTTCCAGTGAACACTAAGGTGCGTTTGGCTCAGGCTCTTGGGACAAGTACACCAACATTGTATCGCGTTATGTCTAGCTGCAAGGTTGATGCCCGGCGTGGAGTAAGCTGGCTTTTGATTGCGAAGCTCTTGAAGGACATGGGTTTGCTTGATGAGGTGAAGGATTTGGTCGAGCAGCGCGTAGCGTCTTTGCAAGACTCCAAGTCTCAGTACCTTGAGAATGAGAATATTGTTGAAAAGATCAGCACTGGACGCCCAGGTAAGGCCCAACTGCGAAGTGTAGGAAGCTAGTATGTCTCGATTAGACCTGTCAGCTGCGAAAGAATCGCAAAGGCCTGGGAACTATTTCATTACGACTAAAGACGCGCTTGGTGAATCCCGCGTGCTTTTTGGGCCTTTTATGGAGTTCGGCCATGCGCGCGAATACATAAAAAGCGGCGAGTTGCAGCAGGTGTTGGGCTCTACAATAGGCCTTGAAGATTCGCTATCAAGGGTCAGGATTGTCGACAGTGTAATGCCGCGGACAGCCGAATTGAATCAAGAGATGTCGCCAAAGCATGCTGTATTGATACAGGAATCCAATGCGTATGACGCCCCTGAAAACGCTGTAAGGGTAGAGTATTCCAACAAGCTGTCAAAGACATTCGTTGTTGGCACTCCGCTGGAAATAGCTCACCACTTGGCGCAAAAACGTAACTTTAGCCCCATCACAACTCCGATTCCTAGAGAGGGAGGGTTTGTTTGGCTTAGCGAACAGAAGGATTCCATTATCGAACTGCGCGGCGTTACCCGTGCCGTTGCTGATAAATTCAACGCTGCCTTAACCACTATCAAGAAGGTTAACCCTGAGCTCACTAAAAACCTTAATTATGACCCGAGCGGGCCTGGTCGGTAGTTTTTTCCCAGACTCGCGCCTCCTTGATCATGAGGTTAAGGTCAATCCTGTTTTTTGTTGGCGCACCCTCAACTTTACACCTGTCTTTCATCCGAACCAGCGATATAGCCTTTGCCTTTGATAGCTGCTTGGTTTTCTGAATAGAGACGGGCAAGCGTATGGCATAGAACTCCGCGTCACTATCCCCAGATAAAGACGGCTTGATGGCTATGAAAATCGCAGCCTCACCGTGCACCATATATGCCTTCATTAGGCGCAGCTTGAGCAGGATGTCAAATAAGGATTCATCCGGGTTTGTAGCTGAATCAACCTCTGGCACCCCAAGAATTGCGGCAGCATTATTGCTAAAGTCGCCTTCCCATTGTAGTCCAAACTTGCAAGCTATTCCTTGGGACAGGTTTAGTGACCGAGAGCTGTCTGGGTAGCGTCCTAGAGAGCTGTAATCTAGCTCTGGCAAAAAGGGGAGGATGCACATCAATAACTCTATGTCCGGTGTCCTGTAGATCTCCATTACTTGACATCCCGAAAAAATTAACCGTAAATGTACTCTACTGTATTTCCGTCTCAAAGGGTACACCTACGCGCAATGAACTGTGTTGAGCTTGCCAAAGACCTCTTTTACAAAGCCATTATGGATATGGGATACGATGAGCTTTCTGTCGCTGGAAGCCAAGGGCGCGTAAAAGTTATCGATTGCCTGGACGATAATGTATGGCTTGGCACGCTGATGCTTGCTGCTGATCGTACAGCCATTTTCATTAGTAAACTGCGTGTATTTGATGCGGTGTACCTCGCCTCACATGATACTGCTGACAAGATCCAAGCTGTTCCACTAGAAGATTACAGTGGTAATGAGCTAAGCAGCTCGTACTCGCAGTATGAAGTATCAACTGATGGCGAGCATGGTGCGGCATTCCGTTACCTCATGGTTAGGGGCGGGGTTGCCGATTCAATCATTGTTGATGGCGATGAGGCACGCCTACGAAATCTTGCTTATGGGTCGTATCGGCCTGGTGAGCCATTGGACTTGCCAACACCAGATCAAGTTGCCATCTATGAGTTTGGTCGAATTTTCATGGAAAAGAATGCCGCTTCTTTGCAACCATTTTGGAACTCCACTCCGAGTCCGGTTCAGGATGGCGTCACACGATAATGGAAGGGTGGGTGATTGGAACAAGTAACTGATACTCTCGCAGTGGGTCGTCGTTGTGCCGCAATAGAAATGGCGATTCCTGCCTGCATCAATGCAATGCGCTCTGGGAATACAGGCAGTGATAAGTTCAATGCAGCCGCAAGCGATGTGCTAAAACGACAAATTTCAATTGCAAGTTCTTTATCCCCTGGGAGTGGGCTGCATTGGAAGTCGATGTCCATTGCTGGCGAGGCAATCACCGCCGAGTGTAACGCCGAAATCGCAGATGCTGGTTCCCTTCTTAGCAGTGTCATGGCGATTGTCGATGACATCGGTTTGGCCAATGAGGATGTTTCCCTTGGGGATGGTGGTGCTAAGGGGCAGCTCATGCAGGGCCTTGTAAGGTTGTGGCGACTCTACACAAAATTGCCAATGGGTAACGATGTAAAGACCTCAATCGAATTTACGGCCGCGATGATAATCTCAATGGTCGACGAGGTAGTTGGCGAAGACCATACACCTGAAACAATGTCTGAGAAGTCGGCCCTGATCCCTGGTGTCGTCAGTTTGATTGAGATTGCCTGGTCGAGTATGGCCTCTGGATTATTAAACCCCAGCGGGACTTATGTGCTACCAAAGGATGTCGAGCGAATCTTGGGTGAAGCCATGTTCGACACTGTTGTCTCTATGCCTCTGGGGCATGCCGGCAATGAGGAGTCTGTAATACGGATTCTATCCTCGTACATCTACGAGCTATCAACAACGATGGCAGCGGCCCTTCATGACCATACGCCGGTGATGGAGAGGGAAGCCTATAAGTCTGCGTTGACCCGTCGATTTTTGGTCCCGCTGGCAAAGCTGGCATGGAAACGACTTGTTGAAGATTTGGTTCACAATGTCGACTCGCGCTCCGGCGCTGACTTGTCTGATTATTTGATGTACCAAGCTGGTGAACCGCTTGATCTCCAGCTAGTTTTTGTAGAGCTCCAGAAATTGGCTCAGGCAAGAAAGTCCCCTATAGACTTGGTTACCATCGACCTATATGACTTTGAGGTTGAGGTTAAGAAGCAATTCTCATCGTTGTGGGGCCTGGTCCTAGCAATTGAAGAAATGCTGCCCTTAGACATTAACGGGGCAGTCAATGCATAGGGTTGCAGCCTTTATTGTGAGCGCTCTCCTTGCTTGCCAAACGCAAGCATCAGGAATTCCAAAATTCGATTTTGCAAACTTCATTCTCGAAACTGCGCTCCATAATCTAGAAGAAGAGGTGCAGGGGCAGCTTGAGCATTTGGTGTCTGCAGAAATGCAGTTTGTTGCCGATCTTGCCGGACTGGAAATTGATAGCAGGCTCGACCTGAAGTCATTGTCGACAGCCGTACAAACATCAGTCGAGAGTGAGTTATCCAGGGTGAATGCCCTTGCTTCCAACATGGTGCCTCGTAATGCATGTCAAATGTACTCAACGGTGAGGGCCCTTGGGACAACCTTTAGTCCACGCTCCTGGGGTCAGGTTAGCGCTTACAGAAAGTTTGGGCCAAGGGTGGTGGCTTCAGTGATTGATAGTGGGGGCAGTGATGATGCCGTTAATGCACAGCTATCGGTTGTGAAGAAGGAATTGTTTGAAGAGCTAGTTTCGACGTTCAAAGAACAGCCGGGAAGATATGCCAATAACCGAAGCGCTTCAGGTGGCCTTGATGCCCCAATTTTATCTGAGTTGATGAATCGATCCCATACGCCTGAGGCCGAGTCGCAGCTGCCATGGGCGACCTCGCTTATAGCAGGTGATTCACAGACTGCTGGTGTGAATCTTAAGCCTGGAAATAACTCAGCTAATAAGGAACTTCGGGTTAAAGAGTTGATGGTCAGGATGGGCAAGTCATCATTGGCTGAGTGGGCGCTTTCAGATGTTCTCAGACACAAAAGAAGTGCTACTGGCCGATTGACCAAATCCGAATTGGCAAAAGTGATTGATGTTGATCCAAGTAGTCTCCTCATAAATGAGGTGATGGTTCGTGAGGCTGATGAAGAGGGTACGGTAGGCTTGTCAACGGAGCTATTATTGAGCCTAGCGCTAAAGGCGCCATATCTCACAGAAAAACAGCAAAGCGCTGAAGTGTATCGCGAAGATCATACGGCAGAAATCCGCAAAACAGCGTATCAAACTGCAGCTCGGGCCTATAGCGAAGAGTTGCAGCTATATAACGACATATCATCGTTAGCATCAGAGGCCATTGCGTTGGGGCTAGTTTTGGAAGATTTGACACACTAAGAATTTTAGACAAAAATGCCATAACGTTAACGTAACGGCAGGCGGGGAAATGAATAATCAAGATCTTGGCGCAATTCGAGCCGCAATTGAGGCCATAAGTGAACAACAGGGTGCGGCATCACTCACCCCACCGCAGCTTGCCGAAGCCTTACAGTCATTCAGTGACATTCCGACAGAATTTATTGGTTATCTGGAGACGGTGGACCCATTTGATTTGGTGGAACTCGATGAAAGCTTGATTGTTGAGTATCAGCAATCGGTACCGGAACCAGAGGCCCCAGCAGCAGAGGCGCCAGCAGCAGAGGCCCCAGCAGCA
>CETN01077433.1_pt1 | contig 20062 bp, 15 predicted proteins | sample 531301 | NCBI WGS metagenome assembly CETN01 (sample SAMEA2622656, study PRJEB7988) | marine metagenome | isolation source: saline water (ENVO:00002010), including
ACATACGACTTTCCAAATGATACAGGTACTTATGGTACTGGGTATATTTCTGGTTGGTTAGAAGTTAATTTAGGAGAGCTAAATGGTCTAACTCATGAAGAATTTTCTGGAAATTCAACAGGAGCAATAGAGTATGCTTCTGGTTCTGGTTTGATGCCTATAGAAAAAAAGATTTTTAGAGGTTTGTATGAAATACATTACTATCAAAAATCAGCTAGAGAATCTTTAAGAGCGTTTACTTATGATTCTTCTGTAGATTGGATCACCATAAAGGAGGGCGACACAACACTACAAAGGCAAAATAAAAATTCTGTTGCTAAAACATACAGAGAGTTAGAGGAAATGGCTTTAGAAAGGTTAGACAATCTTTTATATCAATATAATTCAACAAAATCTTCACCTCTACAAGTCGCTGGTACAGATGGAACTTCTTCTATATTTGTACCAGATGAAACAGAATAATGGCATCTTTACTCACAGATGCGGAAAAGACTGCAATAAACAGTGCTTTATCTGATGTACATGACACATTCGCTAGAGATATACATGTTTATGTAGAAGAGTCTTCAAGCGTTCCAGCAGAGTTAAATTATAATCCTCTTTACGGCAGAACTAAAAACACAACATCTATTCCCTCTGTTGATAAAGTACTTACAAAACACACCTTTGCTGCTCGTATATTCTACAATAACAGGCAACCAGAGGAGATTGTAGATGCAAACGCCCAAATGAACTTACTAGCCTCTGACGGCAAAATACGGATCAAAGTAAAATCAGATGCTTACGAAAAAATAAAAATTTGTTCAAGGATAGAGGTTGATGACGAATTATATGTGGTAGACGGAGACCCTAAAATTATAGGGCCATTTGATGCCCAATTTTATTCAATATTTTTAAAACGTGAAAACTAATGGCTCAAAAAGGCTTTATATCTGCAAGTCCATTCAAAGTCACGGTTAATGCAAAACAGCTACTAAAAGAATTAACTGTTGACAACGATAGGGCTATGGGAAGAACTATCAGAAATTATATTGCACCCAAATTACAGCAAAAACAAGATCGTTTGGTTAAAAACTTTAAAGTTAGCAAAATAACTGTAGAATTGAAAGCTGGCCCAACTGCGGCTAATATTAGCGGAACTTTAGGTGGTTATGGAAACTTATTTTCTTTTATAGGGTTTGATGCAGGAACAGATCCAACTGCGGTTATAGAAACAATTTTTGAACAGAAATTTGAGTTTAAAGTCAGAAGAATAGGTAAGTCTGGAAAATATAGGATAAGTTTTATTATACCTACCATAGAACAAATTTATGGGTTAACACCTATGCCTTGGGCATCAGGTTCTAGTTGGGTTGATGGGATAGAAAAAGGGATGAGTAATGTGGGTAGCTATCTATACAGCTCTACGGGATTTGGTCAATCTAGAGCAGGAACAGGTTTGCAAGCCAAAAACAAGTCTTCTGGTGTAAGTTTTAGAAACACACCATATATAACAAGACTTTTAAATAATTTTAAAAGAACTTTAGTTAATTTTACTAAATGAAGGCGCAATTTGATCAGACATTACTATCAAGTTTTTACTTGTGGTTTGAAAATTATCTATTGAAAGATAAATCAAAAGCTTATTCTACAGATGCCAGCAACACATTCAAATATGTGGATTTTGCCGACGTTCCAAGTAGTCATTATGGATATCAAGGGCAATTTAAACAGTTAGTTGGAGAATGTGACGTAGATGTTCCAAATTCGGGATTCTTTTCTGATGGTGGATTTGTAACTGGTGATAACGACAGTAATGGTGGGGTTTTTACCGACTATGATAATGGAAGATTAATTTTCCCATCTGCTTCAGGTACAGGATTGACATTAACAGCTAATTCTACTGTAAAAGAAGTAAATACTTATATTTCCTATGATGGTGATTTAGCTACCATTTTGCACTCAGATTTTAAAGAAGCTGGAGCGAGCTTCCCATATCAATATTCAAAAGATAGTGAGTTAGACGAGCAAATATTCTTTTTGCCAGCTTGTTTTATTTCTCTAGCATCATCTGATAATGTAGAGTTTTCCTTTGGTGGAGAAGAAAATACAGAGTCTAGAGTAAGGGTTATGATTCTCAGTTCTGATAATTACATAATGGATTCTGTTATGTCATTATTTAGAGATTCAGTTAGAAGTGATTTTAAAAATGTTCCTTACGAAGACTTTCCTTACGGCCCATTTTATTCTATAAAAAACTACCCGTATAAATACGATTCTTTAATTTCAGGGCTAACAGACCCTGAAATCACCCATATTAAAAACGTAAATGTATCTAAAGTTGTTTCTGAACAATTGAGAGAAAATCTAAATAAAGGTGTTTCTATAGGTTTTATAGACTTTGATTTGTGTACTTATCGTTTCCCTAGGCTATAAAATAGTGTAAAGATGGTTAAACATTTTTATTCTTAAATTTTATGGCAACCAGAACACGAGTAATTTCACAGTCAAAAGCTGTATTTGTCGGCCCAACGGGCATTGTAGCAGATGCAGCTTCAGGATATATTCCTGATCAACTACACCGTATCGACACCTTTTCCTTTGATATTGATATCGCAGGAGCAAGACAGGATATTAGAGAATTCGGTCAATTATCAAGAATTGATACTTTAACAATGTCAGAATTAAACCCTAGTTTATCTTTTGGTTATTATTTAACTGATGGAGAAAACGAAGCGAGGCTAGGTTTCAATGATGATGGAATAGTAGATGGCGCTCCAACTGGAGTTCTATCTCAGTTTGTATCAGGTATATTAACTGAAGATCCTGACAAAAAAGTAAAAAACATATATGTTTTAACAGCTAAAGAAGGAAATGATGCTTTTAACAGTGGAGAATTAATAAAGCCAGCGAATAGAGCGCTTTGTGATGCAGTTAGTTTTGGTAATGTTACAATAAATAACTACTCTGCAAGTTTTGCAGTGGGTGATATACCAAGAGTTGACATCGAAGCAGAAGCTTCAAATATTTTATTTACAACTGAGACTTACAGTGGTTTTAGCAATCCCTCCATAAATGACGTAGGCGCTCAACAAGCGGGTGTAGTTGCACTAGCAGCCGTTTCTGCTGATACAACAAAACCTTTCCAAGCTCCTTCTACTGGAGATTCAGCAATTACAGTTTTGAAGCCAGAGGATTTAACTATTTCATTTAGTTCTCCAAGCTTCGATATGGGTGGAACTAACTTTGGTGATATGCATATTCAGAGCGCTTCTGTTGATGTTCCTTTAGCTAGAGGTAATATTGAAGCTCTAGGCAAAGCAAGAGCTGTAGCTAAACCTCTTGAATTCCCAATCGATGTTACTATGTCATTTAGTTCGTTATTGAAGAACTTTGACAGTGGGGCATTAGATAAAGTTCTTACTGGAACAGCAGGTGATCAAAAAACTGATATCACATTGAAGATTAAAAACAAGGTTGGAATCGACCAGAACACTTTCGTTCTTAAGGATGCTGTTTTGGATAGTCAGGCATTCAGTCAAGGGTTAGATGACAATGAGACTGTTGATTTGACCTTCTCTGCACAGATTGGTGGACCAGATACAACTGGTCAAGGTTTATTCTATAGTGGAGCATTTGATGGTGTCGTTGACGCTATAAACGCACCTAATAAAACTTATACAAAATAGCATAATAATTAAACTTATTCAATAAATAAAGAAGCCTCACCTTTAGGTGGGGCTTTTTTATGTGTAATATACAATATGGCGTTGGATAGAGTACATTCTAGTGAAACTCAGTTGTTTTATACTGGGGTCAGAGTCCCTGCGGTTCAGTCTATTAATTTTTCTACGGAAAAGAACAGCACAGATTTAAGACCACTGGGAAATCTTTCATATAGAGATAGAATACTAAACTCTAATCAAACAACAAATTTCTCTTATTCTATTATAGCAACAACAGGAGCTAGCGCCTTTGATCCTTTTTATACATTCCAAGAAGGGGAAGAGGGATTTTTATCAACAGAAAGTTATGGTTTTGAGGTTAAAGACTTTGCAGGTAAAAATACAATAACAGGAGCTTATTTAACTTCCTACGGATTAGAAGGTTCTGTAGGATCTTTTGTTATTGGTTCTTCTACTTATAACGCAGATACGGTATCATTTACCTCAAGTGATGCTATAGATTTCAGCGATACTTCTAGCGATAGTTTTAAAGTATTTATCCCAAGGAATATTGAGATAACATCTTCTAACTTATCTACAGAAGGAGCGAGTACAGAAACTTTAAATATACAAAATTTTAGTATAAATGTTGCAATAAACAGAGGGGCTATAAATAAACTTGGTTCTAGAACTCCAGATTTTAGGTATCCTCAATTGCCAATAGATGGAGCGTTTAATATAGGGTTTTTGAAGAATTCTGTAACTGGAATTGATTTGTCATCTCTCGTTGTTGATACAGGAACTATGAGTGTAGATTTGAAAAGTGACGATGGTTTGACTAGAATGAGTTATACAATGAAGCAGTGTTCATTAAAATCTGTTTCTGAGTCGATAAACTTAGATGGAAACAATGTTATTAACTTTTCTTATACCTTCTGCGTAAAAAAATGAAAGTAAGCGGTACTTTATCAGGATTTAATAATTCTATAGTAGACATGAATGTTTACATAGATAATCCTTACAGTGGGTTTGAATTAACTGCCATGGAAACTGGCAATGGAACAAGGTATAATATTTTTACTTTTTCTGGTTCTGAAGGTCACGTATATGATCAAAGCGGCAGGTTTTTTGCTGGCTATAGGAGTGGGACATCTCTAGATCTTAAAGTTCATTATAATTATACGGGACAGTTATTTAGTTATTACTACAATGATAATTTAGTTTCAAATAATATGGTTCCTTTAACCGCTGATAAATCCATAGATTCTATAGAATTTGATAAGCATAATAATTCAAGATTAGAGACTTCTATATCAGGAGTACTGTCTTAAATTTATTTGATAAATAAACTCTTTTTTTTTATAATAAAAATATGGCAAACCTATATACTTTTGAGATAGAAAGAAAAAATAAGAACAGCAAGTCAAAGAAAAAGAATAAAACAAAAATTGTTGTTGTAAAGCCTACTGTAGCTGAATCTGAAAACGGGGAGTTCTTTTATGGCCAAAAATTTAATGAGTTTATCAATGCTGGCTTTTTAACAAAAGCTATGCTCGCTAAAAAAATGGGCAATTTAGGAGGTATGGCATCAAAGGAGGATTCTGATAGATTGCAAACTTTACTTTTGGAAAATGTAGAGGCGGCCAGAATTGTTCAATTTTATGGAGAGGCAAAAAAATTAGATAAAGAGCAAAAAGAAAAATTAAAAAATGCTCAAGAGGATTTTGTTACTACTCAAAAACAAATATATGAATATCAAGAACTGATGAGAGATCAGTATTCTCAAACAGCGGATGCCAAAGCTGAACAAAGGTTGATAGAATGGTTTGTTTTTAACTTTTCATTTTATGAAGATGAAATAGATGGCAACAAGGGCTTATTTCCAATATTTCAAGGCGAAACTTTTGACGACAAGAGAGAATTTTATTTAAGTATATCAGAAGATAAATTAGGCTCTAATGATAGTGATACACTAAAAGCAAAAGAGATATTCGAGGCTTCTTTCGAAACTTTAATTAGAGTTGTTAGTGTTTGGTTCAACAAAATGGGTACAGATCAAGAAAGTGTTGATAAGGCTTTGCAAGATCTATTTGAGGAAGAGGAAAAAGAAGAAAAAGAAGAAAAAGAAGAGGTAAAAGAAGAGTCTAAGGATGAGTGATAAAGTAGCCCCTTCTCAGGTGCTTTTGGAGATATCGAGGGGGTTTAGCGTTTTCACTATAAGCGACAAAAAATATTATTTTAAACATTTCTCTATAGAGGAAATGTTAGAGCTTGAGGAGTTCGAGAATGAGCAAATAGGCATAGCTAGGAAAAGTGGTATAAAAAACCAAACTGAGCTAGTAAAAGATGCTATGAAATATGGTGCTTGGACTCAAAAAGAAGAAGATCAGATAAATTCTTTAGAGTGGACTATAAAAAGTTCTATAAAGTTTTTAGAAAAAATGAACGATCCTATAGCTAGGCAAAGTTTTGAAAATCAGATTGATGAGCAAAAAGCAGAGCTTCATCAGTTGACATCTAAAAAAGATAAAATATCAGCCTACAGCGCTGAATCTTTAGCTCAACAAAAAAGGCTCTCTAAAATGATGATTAACTCTATTTTTTATGATGAAAACTTTGAAAGCAAGATAAATGAAGACGATATAGTTTTAGTAGGTCCATTGGTTTTTTCTAAATTTGCAGAATTAGCAAAGAAAGAAAATATATTAAGGGCTTCTTTTTTGACTTACTTTTTTGAAGTTTTTATGTCTACTACAAATTGCTTAGATTTGTTTAAGGTTAAATTTATGGATCTAACGATATTTCAAAAAGGCTTGATTTCATACTCTAGATCTTTGATGCAAAAAATGCAAAATACAAAGATTCCTGATAAAATTTACGGAGATCCAGTAAAAATGTTTAATTATGTAGAGGTGGATTCTAGTGATGAGAATAAATCTGAGGGTATAGAAGATATTAAAAGAAAGATGAAAGCTCGTGGGGGAGAACTTAAACCTGAAGACCTTTTGAGCTGATTAGTGTAATTTACACTATATGGCATCTTCTTTTGACGTAACAGCTAATGTAAAGCTAAATTCAGCCAATCTTAATGCTAATGCTAAAAAGATTGAGTTGGCTTTGGGGCGTATTACAGGACAAGCTTCCGAGTTTCAAAAATCTCTGGACGCATCTACTGCGCGTGTTTTTGCATTTGGAGCTACAACAGCCGTTTTAAACTCCGTAAACCAAGCTTTTAGAAAACTTGTTTCAACGACTATAGAAGTAGAAAAAAAACTTATTGAGATAAATTCTATATTCCAAGCCACTGATAAAGTATTTAATCAATTTAGAAATTCTATATTTAGAGTCGCGAAAGAAACTGGGCAAGGATTTAATACCGTTGCTGAAGGTGCTGCCGAGTTAGCTAGACAAGGTTTGAGTGCAGAAGAGACAGCCAAAAGGCTAAAGGCATCTTTAGTACTTACAAGAATTTCTGGGTTGGGAGCGGAGAAATCTGTAAAAGCTCTTACGGCTGCTATAAACGGTTTTGCTTCCGCTGGTTTATCAGCAGAGCAGATTGTTAATAAATTAGTTGCTGTTGACACCGCTTTTGCTGTATCTGCTCAAGACTTGGCTGAGGCTTTTAGCCGTGCTGGATCTACAGCAGAGGACGCAGGGGTTAGCTTTAATCAGTTATTAGGTTTGGTTACAGCGGTTGAGCAAAAGACAGCTAGAGGAGGAGCTGTTATCGGTAACGCCTTTAAATCTATTTTTACAAGACTCTCAAGGGGAGATACTATAGAATCTCTCAAAGAGCTAGGAGTTCAAATTGATGCAACTCAAAACGGAATACAAAAACTATCTGCACTCTCAAATGCACTAGAGAATATTTCAGATCCAACAGTGGCTTCTCAAATTAAAGAGCTAGCTGGTGGTGTTTTCCAAATAAACGTTGTTAGTGCCGCTTTAAAAGACTTAAGCTCAGAAACATCAATATTCCAAAATGCAGCGACCGTTGCAGCCAACGCTTCAAATGAAGCTTTTGAAAAAAATGCAGACTTAAATAAAAGTCTAGCAGCTCAAATCAATGTATTAGTACAAGGATTAACATCTCTCGCGGAAAGAATAGGATCTATAACATTTGGGCCACTTTTAGAAAACTTAATTGGATTAACTACAAAATTCACTGAGTTTTTAGATAAAGCTCTGGACCCAGAAAAGGGTAACACTTTTATAAAGGGTTTATTTAAAACTATCGGTAGTTTTTTAAGTGGTCCTGCTGTTGTTGTTTTTACGGCTGCGTTTATTAAAATTTTTGCTTTGGTTGCTAAATTTGCTAAGGATGGACTAAAGTCAGTTTTTGCCATTGGGTCAGAGTCAAGTAAAATAAAAAATATTGAGGCAGGTATAGTAGGTTTATTGCAAAAAGATAAATCACTAAGAAATTTAATTGCTAGCACAACCGCATCTCAAGCGCAAAAAGAAACAGCGATTATAAATGCAATAAGAACTGAAAACTCCTTATTGACTCAACAGTCAGCCTTAATGAATTCAATTGCGGCGGCAGCAGCAAGAAGAGGGGTAACATCTTTCAGTGGGTCTACAGGAATGTTTAAGGGTAAAAAGGGCTTTGCCTCTGGTTTTCAGCAAGAAGAAGCCATGGCGAGGGGGCTAGGAGCCTCTGGAGGGGTTAAAGCACATTTTGGTCAAGGCACAATAGGTGGTCGTAGGTTTATCATGAACAGCCAAGAAATGGAGATTCCTAACTTTGCTGGTGGTAGGGATTCTGCGGTTATACCGATGTATGTAAAAGGTAATGATCCAAAGAGAAGAACAAACAAACATTCCTCAAAAACAACAGGATCAGCCGCAGGGATGTCGCAACAAAAAAAGAAAAGCAGAACTTTATTTTTACAAGGCCGAAATTATGGAATGCTAGCCGCTAAAAGGGGTGATTACAGTGGAGGACAAGTAAGTACAGGTAAAATCAGTGACCTTACTCGACAAGGGATGGCGATGGCAGGAATATCTAATCCCCAAACTATAAAAAATATAGTTTTAAGTGGTTTAAATGTAAGCACTATAGACGAAAGTACACCAAGCTTTAGAGGTCAATATGCTAAGACTATAACAAAAGAATTTTCTGGACCTTTAATTAATTTTGGCTCCAAGATGATTGGTGATACTTTTAAGAATGACGAAAAAAGAAACATAACTAGCAATTTAAAAAAACAAAGAGGTACAAAACTTTTTTCTGATGCTACGGAGGGTGGCATTTTTGAATCAGCTATAAGAATGGGTTTGGCGGGCATGAAAGCTGCCTCTAAATTTACTCAAAATATTAATGAAAAAGCTCCATTTGATTTTGAAGAAAAAGGAAAAGCAAGTGATAAGTTTAAAAGGAGATTTAGATTCCCACAAAATGTAAAAAGAGCTGATGCAAAAAGAACTGCTTCAAGAGACGCAGCTAGATCATTTATTCATAAAATATTGCAAGATGGGCAAGCGAAGACGCTTGCTAATCCACAAGTTAGAATGGCTGCTATGGGTCATATGCCTAAATACGCAAAAGGGAAATTTAGCGCGATAGGAGAAAAGTTAGGTTCAGGAGGTGGTTTTGCCGCTTTGTTTGGGATACAAACATTGATTGAAACTTTTGGAGTTGGAACAAAAGAGGTAAAAAATGAGTTAGATGAAGTTACTACTGAATTAACAGGTTTTGGTAAAGCTTTACGAACTATAACAGTAGGATTAGCCTCTATTGCTACATTTGCTGGATTGGGTATAGGAGGAGGATTATTGAAAGCTGGAAAAGGAGTTATGGGATCTTTTAAAAGTGTAGATAAAGGAATTGGAAGAATGGGTAAGAGCAACCTATTGTCGATGAGACCGACTGGGGCGATAATGGGTTCTCTCTCTGCACAAAGGGGTATGCCTATAGGCAAAGGGACAACTGCATTTAAAGCTGCCGCTAGAGGTCTTGATCCAAAAGATCCTAAAAATTTAAAGTTCATACAACAAGGAACAAATAAGGCGGATAGGGCGGCAAGAGAATCTTTCTTAAGAAAGCAAGCGGGCAAGAATGCCGCTAGAACTGCCATGGGGACTGGTGGGACTGGGGCTGTGGTTAAAGGTGGATCAAAAGCTCTTGCTAGGTTTCTTGGGCCTGTTGGGGCAATAATAACAGCGCTTGAAGTAGGAAATTTGATAGGTGGTACAGCAGGAAGGGCGATTGGAAAAGGAATAACGAATAAAAATGTAAGAAAATCAGGTCGAGAAGGGAATTTAGCAGGAGCGGGACTAAGCGATATTCTAGCATTAGATAGCATCAGGAGAGAAACCGAAGGTATAAATTTATTAAATGAAAGCAACCCCGTTCTTATACAAGCTCAATCTGATTTTGTAAACGCTCTTAATAAAGCTAGAGCAAAAACAGAAAATGGGACTGTTGCTTTAGAAGATAGAATAAAAATAGAAGAACAATTTCAAAATGCTATAAAAGGTCAAATCATAGCAATTAAAGCTAGTACTATAAAACAAAAAATTAGACTTGAGCAAAATAATATTCGAAGAATAGCCCGCGGTCCAGCCTCGTTAAACATTGCAGGAGGAGCGGCAAGAGCCGAGAATATGGCAAACACAGCTTCTTTGATGGGTAGGCTAACTATACCAGATGGGAAAAAATCCATGCAGCTAGGAGCAGCTAGAGCTGCGACAATGTCTGGTGCTACCGCTGCAAATGCTTTAATGCAAAAAAGACTTTTAGAAACTGAGTTAAGAGGAGAGACAGACCCAGAAAAAAGAAAAGAATTATCTAGGCAAGTTGTAGAGGCTGGTAAGACGTTTAAAAAAGCAGTAGAGGATGGGACGATAGATTTTCAAAATAGATTAGCTTCTCTAACAAAACAGTTGTCAGAGGCTGAAAAATCTAGAATAAATTTGGTAAGGGAAAGAAGAAGAGATGCTTTGAACAATCTTGGCGCTGGAAGATCAAATGAGAGTTTTGTAAGGATCAGAAAAGAGTTTGAAACAGAACTTAGGAAAAGAGGTTTTGCATTAACAGCGGCTCAACAAAATAAAGGGTCAGTAACTCAAGAACGAAGGAATGAGATGAAACAAGGAATTTTAGACCTTGTACAAGCTTTTCAAAATAATCCAACAGTACAAAACACTGCCGCTGGCTTTGGTTTAACGGGAATAGATCTTGCTAGTGGGTATGGGGCAGATGCTCTTGCACCAACAGGCCAAAATATTACAGCTTTACAAAGAGAGCAAAGATCTAGAAACCTTGCTGCATCAGACTTGCAACTTTTTGAAGATCTAGCAGCAGAATCTGGAGGAAGCATTGAATCTAGAATAAAAGACGCTGAAACTAATATTTCAAATATAAGCGAAACAATTGCAAACACCGAAACTGCTTTAAAAGATTTCTCAAAACTTTTTGATACTGACGAAGCTAAAGGTATTAGCGCTAATATCAATAAAATGGCAAAAGGTTTAGATGATGCAGCGAAAGGTCTTATTGGTATTCCTGACGCGACAAGCGCATTGAATACAGCAACTACAAATACTGTAAAGCTCGCAGAGACAGCAACTAAAATGTTTGAAAATACAGATAAAGCTTTAGAGCAAGCGAGAATTAGATTGAACGCTTTAAATGAAAGATTATTTAAAGTAGAACAAGGATTAGAAGGTAATTAATGGCATCAATAATAGCTAACAATATTATTAATTCCTCTTCTGAAATTTCATATAACTACAATGAAACAGAAGAAATATTTGGGTATAATATAACCGCCAACTACACTTTAAATCTTGCTGATGTTGCTTTTGAAAATGGTGACGGGTTTTTAATAGCAGGAAGAAATGCTATAACTCAAGCTTACGCAAAACCAGAGATTGTTGCCAGAATCGGTGGAGATGAATTTCTAAAAGCTAGAATAGAATCAATATCATTCTCTCAAGGATCTTTAGTTGGATCAGAAAATGTATCTATTACGATAGTCGAATCAACGAGATTGGATGACTACTCATCTACAAATTTTGCGAAGTATATACCTAGCCCTCACTTAATAAATTCTTTTGCAGAAACTTATGATTTTTCTAGATCAGAGGATTCTTATTCTTACTCTAGAGATATATCTTTGACTTACAGTCAAGGAGCAGGGGATACATTTTTGAGTGATGCGAAAGTATTTCTAACTCAATACTATTTTGCTAACAGACCAAGCTTTGGGTTTCAGCAAGATGGAATATCTGAGAACGCTACATTTGATAAGGATTATAGAGGGTTACTTACAGAGAGTTATGACTTGGTAAATTTATCGGTTTCACTAAACGAAAGTTTTAATTCTTCTTTTATAGATAATATAAAGCACATATCCCGAAAAGAAACTCAGTCATCTTCTGTAGATCAAAAAGGATACCTTTCTAAAACTTTTTCTTTTGAGCTTACATCTCTGAGATTTGATTCTCAAAATATTTTAGAATCTGCTATTAAAAGTCTAGTAGATGAAGTAATAGCGGATAATACAGATTTTGGTGATCCAGTTTCTATTGAGAAAGGAATCAAAAGAGATGGCAACTCAGCTTCTTTAACAATATCTTTTTCTACAGATCCAAACCAAAGACAAGGAGATTTAGTGACTTATTCCGTGCAGGAAAGTAAAGTAGGTCAATTTAGAGAATATAGTCTATCGGCAAACTATAAAGCTAAAGGCAAAACAGATAGAGAAAAATTTAATAATGCTAAAGAATTATGGATTTCTAAAAAGGGAGACAATATAACTAAAGTACAAAGTGTTTTTGCGGGTTTGCCAACAATATACGAAAAAAATAGAAACGCTAACTTTCAAAAAACAGAAGGAGTAATTACAGAAAATATAGTTTTTACGACTGATCCCGCGTACGACTATCAGGAGGACGGATTATTGAAATTTAAAGTGACAGTTAGTAATACTAAAAAAGTTAAAAGAAACGAAGTGGTTTTTGATTTAGCTGATTTAAATGACAAGCTTGTAATAAATGACTTGCAAAGTGTTGGTTCTGCTAAAGTTACCGCTAATGCAACCATAGATCCAAAGAGAGATTTATACGGAGGTAAAGAAGCTCTATTAGCTAGAACAAGTGATATAGAGGCTTTTGTTACAGGGTCTAAAATTTTCACAACTTCTGATGTTGTAAATTTAGATTTAGCTCAAGGAACTTCATCTAGAACAATTAGTTATTTGTATATTTAATGTCCTCTCCAACAGTAACATATGGAACTTATACATTTCCAAGTCCAAGCCCTTTTGTAGCAGAGACTAATACCCCTGTCTTTCAGAGCGGTCAGTCAGATTATTTTTTAGATCAAATAAATCTAGTTGGAAATTTTACTGGAGAAAACTTAAGCGGCTTGGTTTTACAAAAAAGGCAAATGATAAGTGGTTTGCTTTCTGAGTTTCAAACCTTAAAAATAACAGGATCGTCAGAGGGTAAAATTTATAGCGGAGCAAAACCGATATCTATATCTTTTTCAGATTCCGATTTAACAACAATCTTACCTTACTCTGTATCTTTTGAAGCTTATTCTTCTGGAACTTTTAGCAAATTTTTTGGGGTTGTAGACATACAAGACTCTTGGAATTTTGCAGAGCAGGATGGAAGAGTATCAAATGCAAGCCACACTGTATCGGCGAGAGGGTTAAATTTAGGTAATAGTGTTTCTGCTTTAACTAATGCCAAGAATTTTGTTTCTGGAAGAATAGGAGGATTAGAAAATATAAGTTTATTTCAGACAGGTTCCTCAGCTTTCTTAAGATCTAGAAACGAAAAAATAGATAATAAAGCTAGCAGTTATTCTATAACTGAAAATTATATTTACTCTACAACACAAAACACTCTGCGAGATGGTCTTAGTGGGGTTCTAGAATCTGATACTTCTATATCTTTAGGTGAAAACGGCAAAGTTTCAGTAACCTTAAACGGTACTTTGCAAGGTTCCATTGATTCAAATATCACGGGGGCTTTGCTAACTACTGGTCACTTTACCCCAGAACACGCAAAAGAAGTAGCCACAAATGCCGTGGCCTCTTCTTTATCTGATTATGAAACAGGAGCTTATAGTTTTTCTAATAGGGGTCCAACCTCATACAACTATACTTTAAATACTGGTAGCAACTCTTTGAGTTTTAGTTTCCAATTTTCAGATAGTTCAAATACAGAGCAAACAGGGAATATATTACATACTAAATCCGCATCAGTTAGTGCTTCTAAGGATGATGCCAATACAAAAGTAAGTCTAAATGGAGAACTAAGATATAACTCAGATAGTAGCTATGTTTCAGAAACAGGAGACCCAACATCAAGCCCACAATGGTTAGATTTAAGAAAAGAATTAAGCGGTATAGATTTCTTTAGTTTAGCCACAGAGGCTTTAATCGATTTTACAGGTTGTGCTACAGGCTATCAAATCAGTGGAGTTTATTTAAACGAAACACCTTTGGAAAGTGGCGTTAATAAAAATCCGTTTGAGGGGACTATTAGCTACAATGTAACTTTTGATAACAGAATAGATTTGAGTAGTGGTCAATTAACAGGTTTAAAAGTTTCTATACAAGATGATAGGCCAATACAAATAAGCGGAATAAAACCATCTATAGCTGGATTTGCCACACAAAATGTAAAAGAAAGAAAGATTGGTTTATATTCAGTTTCAGCATCTTGTGATGGAGGCACTGGATTATTGCCAACTTTAGAATCTAATGTCGGTAAATACATAAGTGGGGTTTTTGACCAGTCAAAAAGTGAATCTGTAGGAGATAATACTATATCTTTCAACTTAACTAGATATTATTAATTATGGGAGTAAGTGGTATACAATACGCAATCAACGAAAGCTTTACTAATAATGATCCTTTATTAGTATACTATGATTTTTCTAGTGGAACAGGTACGGCTCTTTCTTTTACAAGCGATGTAGATGCTGTTATTAACAATCAAGACCCATCTATCAATACTGGCTTTTTTAGTGGTATAATAATAAATTCAAGGGAGGGTAGTGAAGCGGCTTCTAAAACATATGCTACTGGAACATTTTTAAGTGAAAATAAAGCAAAATTAAGTTCATCAAACCTCAAAGTCTCCACATCGACTTTAAATTATAATTCATTAACCGCTATATTTGATTTTGAGTTTGATACGTCATTACCAGTTACTGGAGGTATTTTGTTTGGTTCTTTAGATAAGACTGTTGAAACTATTAATGGAGAGGTGATTACAGGATCTAAAGGTTACAATTTTGGGGTAACAGATAGAGGTAATTTATTTTATCAAGGGTTTGATAGAGGAGGCGATTTTATACATGTAGCTTCAGATATAGAATTAGCTAAAAGAAATATAATTTCTTTTTCTGTTGATTCAGATAATGTTCAAATTTCTAGGATTGATTATTTAAATAATAACATTCATAATCAAAACTTTTCAGTAGATACATCATTTATTGCTAATTCTGATCAGTTTTATTTGGGTGGATCTAATACTCGCTACAATGCTCTCAACGGAGATGTCACAACATTTAGTGGATTCTTAAACGAATTTGCTTTAATTTCTGGATACATTTCTTCTGAAGTCGTGAAGACTATAGGAAGCGGAATGATTGGAGAGTATTTTTTCAGTTCTGGAGCTTCGACAACTAGAGAAGAGGTAACTGGTTACTCTGAAACTATAGTTTATAGGACAGGAATAACAGGATATGATTTTAATGTAACTGGAACTTTAACTATTTCTACAGGTAGAGACATGCAGACAGGTTCGTCAGTGGCGGGGGTCTCTCAATCTGTAGAAGAAGGAGATAAATATTACAGGTATTATGAATTAAATAATGGAGATGTAAAAACATTCTACAAAGAAGAAATAGGATATTTAGATCCAAACTCTGGATATACTTACGTGCCTACTGGATCTGGGGCTTTTGCAACATTGGGACTTAGTAATGTAGGAGCTAATATAGCGACTCATGTAGAAACGGAAGGTGTTGATAGTGCAGGTACAGTAACTATGAATCTTTATGAGTCAGTTATAATGACTGGTACTCTAAATGAGATTAGTGGGGTAACTCAAACAGCTTTGACAAAAAGCATTGATGTTCCAGCAATACCAGTATCAGGAATAACGCTTTCTGGAGATTCAGAAGCAATTAAAAAGAATTATATATACTATTTAGGGCAAAGATTATGATTTACAATTACATACTATCTACAGGAGATTCTACGATTTCAGGTTGTGTCCTATCAGGGTATGCTAATCAGAAAGGCTCTAGCTCAAACTTTATAAAAAAGTTTTATTATGATTCTACTTTGATAACTGGTACAAAAAACATGCAATTAGCCTCAAATGGCCAAACGCTTTTTGAAGAAATACCAACGGAAACAGAAGCCACAAATGAAACTATTTTTCAGACGTTTTCTGGTGATTTTTTCTTAAAAACAGGAGCATCAGATCAATTTGATAGAAATAGAATATTTGGTAGCACTTCTACACCTTTTGAATCTAACTATAACATTGTTTACGAAAAATATACTGGCAAATCAGCAATTGGACTAGGAACTGAAGGAGCTAATCTTGGCCCCGCTCTTAATTCAGGTATAAGTGGTGAAACTCAAGCTTACAACTTTGATGGTTATGATTACTACTTAAATGGACAAAAAGTTTATTCTGGAGCTGGTTGCGGAGTATCTGCTGGTGGTGGAACTGAATTTATTTTAAGTTTTGAAAGCGCTCAAGGAGGGGTTGTCACAAGTGATAATAAAGCAAATTTTAAAGCTTTAGCTTTTATAAAAAAGGATAGAGCAGAGGAAGTAACAGGTGTTGATCCTGATATGTATGGGAAACCTTTTATAGAAGATCAAACTAATTTTTACTTAAATGGAGTAAAAGAAAATGATTCTATTTATTTAGAATTATATACAGGTGTAAATACAATTAAGACAGGAGTTTCCGCAGGTTTATTTGATTTAGGCTTGGAAACGCAAACAGTTGATTTAACCTTATGAGTTTAGAAACAATAAATAGCGTAGATATAAATTTTTCCAACGGAGGAGGTGAACACACCGCTAACGTGAATTCTACATTAGATGTCAAAAATTCAGATGGATCTCCATCTCTTGGGGTTGTGAATGGCGAAATAGGTGAAAAAAATTATTTCTCAAAAGAAGAAATAAATAAAATAATGAGCCGTTTTGTTTGTACTTCTATTTCTAAAAATCGATCCCCTTTGGGAACAACAGTTTCACGAAAATATTCTGACATTACTTCTTTAACTTTAAGATCTTATGTTGTTTTAGTCAGGGGTTTAAATGCGCCTCCTGATAACAAAGATTCATTTGAAGGAATGTTTCCTTTTTTCTCTGAAGTAAAAGGGAGTCCTCTAGATCCTTTTCCCTCTGCGGGGATAAGAGAGATGGATGACAAAAGGGTCATTGTCGCAGGAAAGATATATAATTACGAAAGCACTACGGTTTTGAGTGGATTAAAGGTCGCTTTAGTTTATCAAAATGGAGAACTTATAAATGATTTATGTCTTAATAGGGATACTGTAACAAAAGGTTATCAAAATGCACCTAATTTAAATTCTTATAATTTAAAATTTGGCTACACATTAAATGAATATATAGAGATTCTCAATCACGTTGGTGTAACTCATAAAGGTTTAGAGGATATTGAAAATGGCGATAAAATTTTATTCCAAACCTCTGGATCTTTAGCTGATATAACATCTGCAATAGCATCATTTTTTGGGTTTTATTATTTTGTAGACCCAAACACGGGGTACTTAAATTTTATAGACAGTCAGATAGCTGCAAATCTTGCTATAACAGATTTCACTAAAACATCTGATGAAAGTATTATTTCTGCTTCTTTTACAGAAGAAAAATTTAGTCCTGAAATAGTTAATACATACGTAGGAAGTGCCGATAAACCTAATTTAACCTCTGATGAGGGCAGGTTTAACATGGGAGAGGGCAAAGAAAGAAACTTGGCTATGTTTAGAGTTAATGCTGAGGCGGCTATTCAAAGTCAATACAATAAAGGTACAGGAGAACAGGATGTGAACCCTAAGATGAGTTCATTAGCTTATGGAGCTTTATATAACTTATTTTCAGACCCAAATATTAAAGGAAACCCAGAGATATTTGATAAATATTTTTTCTTGCTTTTACTAGCCAAAAAACAAGCTTTTGCTAATGAAAATTTTCAAAAACTTGATTTTGGAGATTTATACCCAGATGAATTAGTCGGATATTTTAAATTTAAATTTTCTCTGGATACAAAAGGTCAAGGCGCTAGTGGTAGCCCGCCTCAAGCTAGAGGAAATGATTTATTAATTGAGAAGAAAAGATATATAGACCCACAAACTGGCAAAATAAATAGAAAAGGTAATAATTTTAATGAGCTTTATGGAGGGGGCTTACCTAGAAGATTTGATGCTCTTCGTGGTAGAATTGATGCATTTTATCATACTCTTCATAGAGATACCGTAAAAATAGAAAACAATCAAGATAAGGGTGAAAGAATGAGAGACCCTAGTGATACTAGTTTTTATAATTTTTTGCAAGGTTTCTATGAATTTGCTGGCGGTATATATGTATCATCAGGAATGGGTAGGGATAGAGCTAGAAGAATAAATATAACAAATCCAAGAGGGTTGGTTATGGCTGGCCCATTTAATGAAAACGAGCTTTTGGCTAATTGTGCAGGAATGGGAGCTTTGGCTGATTGGCTTGAAACTTACACCACATTTAGAAACACAAGGAAAAGAGTGAGGGATTTGGCTAACGTTGCAGGACAGTTAGGGCAAGATGTAGGAGACTTCTACTACATAGGCTTAAAGCCTTGGGCCACTTTACCAAGAGATAGATTTGGAAACCTTGAAAGTTTGCCTTGGGACGAGTTAAATGAAAGCACTGAAATTAGGGCATTTGGCTCACATTACACAATAGGTCACGCTATAGCTCTGGAAGATATATTTAATCATATAGCAAATGCTTTTATTAATCCAAGCGTACAACAATTTAAAGCTGCTGTAGATAATGTCGATAAACAATTACAACTAACTTATAGGCTTGGAGATCCACAAGTAGAGGAAGTTAATCAAAAAGCTGAGGAAGATAAACAATTAGTTGGGCAGCCTTTAGATACAGAAAAACTGCAAGACCTTTTACAAAGGTACGATTTAAAATCATATGTTATAGATGCGCCAAAAACAGAAGAATACACACCTTTGACTGTTCAAACTTCAAACGGTTCTGTAGTTGAAATGAAAGCTTTGAGAGACGCAGCCTTAAAAGAATATGATTTGATGAATAAAAAACCATTAAAGTCTTCATCAAAAACTGTTTACGGGCTTGAAGTTCCGTCTGAATTTAAAGTTATAACAAATTCTTTTTCTATAAGATCTAGTTCAGATGGAATAACCACCACGATAGGAGAATCTACTCTAAAGCTTCTTCCACCAGATAGACAATTTGTTATATCACTAGGAATGGAAACTATAGGAACACCTTCTATAAACCCAAGGTTAAGAGCATCTCAAAGAAACTACTTAGGATTGTAATCTACTTTTGGCTCTTTCTTATTAGAGCTATAAGGATTCTGCATTCTTTAGCTGGTATATCGCTGAACTGATTCCAATCTTTTATAGATTCATTTTTGTAAGCTTCACTTTTCCACAATGTTCTTAGATAATTTTTAAAATCATCAAACTCAGTAATACCTAAAACCTCTGCTAGAGTCTTTTGTAAAGTCCCAGTGGGCGTGATGGCAAAAATTTGAGAAGCCTGTCCAGATTTCTTTTGTATTGGGGCTTTGTTTTCAGATTTATCTATTTCGTCTGCGCCGACAATATGTACACCTAAATAATTTCTAACGCATCTTACGAAGGCTCTATTACAGGCAATAGTTTCTAAGAATTTAGCGCAAAAAGAATCTGTATTATCTAAAGTTGCATTTGCAGCATCGCAGTAAAGAGTAGAATACTCAGATACGCATTCGTAATTATTCCACCAATTTATAGTGCATTTAGCTACAACATACTCTTCTGTTACATTTGTAATGTCGTAGTTTATTGAAGTGTAACCTCTTAGTTTTGCTAATTCTTTTATACCTCCCAACATAACCAAAAGTTGGTTGTCTTTTAACCCTTCAATGGTAGTAGGTACATCCATTTTTCTAGCTTCAAACCAATCTTTGTTGGGATAAAGAAACTCAGGTTTAATCATGGATCTCCAATCAACAGAACCATCATCATTAAATTTATAATCTACATTCTCCAGTAAACCGTGAACATCCCTCTTATATACATCGGGACCATAAATCTTCTTTTTACTCATCAACGGTATTATAAATCATAAGCCAATCTAAGTCAACAAATAAATCATCTTCATTTTTTCTATCATTTC
>CETN01014765.1_pt1 | contig 19983 bp, 14 predicted proteins | sample 531301 | NCBI WGS metagenome assembly CETN01 (sample SAMEA2622656, study PRJEB7988) | marine metagenome | isolation source: saline water (ENVO:00002010), including
GCAGATGGTTGCTGAGCAAGGATTTGCTCAATTGGCTGGTGGTATGCAAAATATGTTATCAAGCATTGATTCTGCAGGTTCTACTGAAGAGGTTATCAATGCTATGCGTGGTGACCAAGCAAGTTTAGAAGAAAGATACGATGAGTTAGCTGATATCGTTGGCGAAGGAGATGCAAAGAAAACACCAGAATCAGTTCTGGCGTTAGTACAACCCACATTTACAATGATGGATCTTGTACAAGAAGAAGCTCCTGCTGGTGGTATAGCTGATGCAATGCCAAAGGCAGGGGGTGGACTCCTCGCCGGAAATATAGATGCAGCCTCACCTGTGCAAGCTCCAGGAATGGGTGAGGCTATGGCACGGATACAAGCTGGAGAAACACCAGTAAAAAGACAATTTGGCTCTCCGCAAGCAGGAGAAAATACTTTACTTTCTCGCCCAGATATTCGCATATCCCCTAGAGTTACAGAAAATATTCCACCTATAAGTATGAGTTTGCCTAATTTAGGTGGACAGGCACTGCCTGATTTACGCACTATGGATTCAGCAAGAGTGCAACGGTTTGCTGGAGATTATATGGGTGCGATGAAACCATATTTAGATCAGCTCACAGGTGGCGGTGGTCCCGATGTGCAGCAGAGTATGGAGATACTGCGACCGTTTTTACCTAAAGAAAAAACCTCTGCCGAAATATTAACAGAGTATCAAGACCTACTTGGCACTGGAGATATGGATGCAGCTAAAACTCAGGCTTTCTTAGCTTTAGTACAAGCTGGAAGAGATATAGCTGGTTCTGATAAACCTTTACTTGGAGCAGCTCTTGATGCTGCTGGAGAAGCTGCACCTACCCTATCTAAAATAGCTTCTGAAAAAGCAGCGCAGGATAGAGCAATTAAATTAGCTAGTCGGCAAGAAGAAGTACAACGTGAAACTGCTTTGAGAAGTGCTCAATTAGGTGTAGCACAAAATGCTATAGCTAGAGCAGCAGGAGCTAGTGCGAGTATAGAAAATGCAATACTTGGCGCACAGCAAAAAGCTATTGAGTATGGGTTAAAAATGGAGGGTGATCAAGTAAAAGCTGTAAATGATACAGCTATTAGGAATTGGTCAGCCGCTAATCAGTATGGTGTAACAGCTACTGAAACATGGGGTAAATATAACGAAGACACTAAAAAGGTTGATATTATTGGTGTGAGGCGCACTGCCGATGGTGTTAAATACATTAATGATGATGATGGAACATTAGTAGATGTGCCAGAAGGTTATGCTCCGTATAGTAAAGATGCGTTTGCTGCTCAATATGGCACGGGTGCTATTGATTTCTCTAAAGCTAAAAAAGTAAATCTACTTATCCCTGATATCAGATCAGTAGCTGCAGATGGCACTGTAACTGAAGCTAGAGGATCTAAATCTGGTTTCAATCAATTTGCAGGATTTTTTGTAGGTGGTAATTATTATTACTCACCAACAGGAGATGTTAAGGATGCTATTAAAGCACCTCAAGGATTTATAGAAGGTAATGAAGCTGATGTATTACAGGTTTCAGACCCTGATGCGGCTGGAAGAATTAAAGTTACAGTAAAAGCTGGTCCAAGAGCTGGTGATAGTTTTGTTTCTACCATACAGGGCAAAGTATTTCCTGGAGTAGCTTATGAGTTAGATCCAGTGGTAAGAGATGATACAGGTGCGTATCAATCAGGTAATCCTCTTGTAACTTCTGTTCCAAATCCAGGGGTTCCGACTACTAATATGTCACCCCAGAGAATAAATAATATACAAGATAAAGTAATCGCACAAACCCAAGCTATCACAGCAGCTAATTCAGTTCTTTCTGCTATTGGTGATGCAGTTGGTCCTCTCAATACTGTTAAAGCATTTACTTCTAATTTTGTTGCGCCATTAGCACCCGACTTTGTGGCTGCTGGTTTAGAATTTTCTGCCACAGAAAGAGGTAGAAGAGAAATGGAATTATTCGGTCGTAACCTAGCTCGTGCTTTAGCCTTATCAGATAGATATGCGGTTAGGGAACAAGAACTTATTGCTCAATTAAATGAAGATCCTGTAGGTTTCTTTAAATCCCCTAATATGTCTACTGTAAGATTCCAAGAATTAATGCGGTATTTACAAAATGACCTTACCTTTAATAGAGGTATTCTTGAAGATAGAGATCAAATAGGATTTTTAAATAGAATACCTACAGGCACAGCTAATGACCCAATTATATTTGAAGCTCCTGGACAGTTTGATTATTTAAGTATTACTGCACAGAATGCTGGTGGAGCTGATAAATTAAATGGTATGTTTATTAGGATGACAGCAGCAGAGGCACGTAGGCAAGGTGTTGATCAAAACCTAATTCCAGCAGATGGATCAGACCTAATGCTAGAAATAGGTAAAGATATAAACTTTTAATTATAGGGGTAAACATGGCGACTACAATAGGCGCACCCACAGAGCAAGGTCTACGAGAGTATCAGCAAGGTGATATAACAAATCCTGCTGACCCAAGAATAAATGTACCTCCTGGAACTACTGCACCTATGGGTCCAGTCACTACAAGCACTGATATATTACCTAGCCGTGTAACTGGTAAACGTAAAGAAGGTGTTCCTGAAGATTACAGTGGTTTAGATTTAGGTTATGTTGGTGATTTTGTTCGTGGTGCAAATGACCTCATACTTGCGTTACCTGATGCGGCTATTAATGCTGTAGCAGAGGGTTTAGAAGCTGTAGGAATAGTAGAGCCTAATACAGTAGATAGGCGTTATTTAGCACGAATATTTAACAGTTCTGATTTTGAAAGCCAGAAAGTTATTATTCCATATCTACTACATTATGGTACTGGGGAGTTTGCTGGACAAGCAGACCAAGAAGGAACAGTTTCAAAAGTAGTTAGAGGTGCTGGTCAAGCTGCTATTGCTTCACTGCCTTTTGTTGGTATGCAGATAAAAGCTGCTTCCGCGCCAATCATAGCAAGTTCAACGGCTGCCCAAACACCGTCAACATCTACCGTCGCTCAAAGAGTTGTAGAGGGTATGGTAGCACCATTTAGGACAAGTCCTGGAGCTGCTGCTGCTGTAGAAACTGGTCTTGGCGCAGCTAGTGGAGCTGGATCAGTTGCTGAACAAGAAGTATTTGGAACAAGTGGTACAGTTGGTGCATTAGCACCTATCCTCCCTGCTGCCGCAGCTACCGCTTTAGGTAAAACTCCCGGAGTAAACCTAGCTAAAAAAGGTTTTAATTGGACTAAATCTAAATTTAAAGGTGCTGTTGATGATACTAAAGTATTAACTGGTAAAGTAAAACCAGGAGAAGGAGCAGAGGGAGAAGCTGCATTAGCTAAATTAGGAAGCGAAGTTCAAGAAGCAGCAGCTACACCACAAGCACAAGTAAATCTACAAAGAGCGGCTGAAATAGAAGCTACATTAGCTGGTTATGCAGATGAGCCTATCGCACTCAGCCCAGCAGAAGCTACATTAGATGCACCTTTACTAGCTACTCAAACTAGAATGGAAGGCACTGGTGATGCTGCTTTTACTCGTGCAAATAATCAACGTAAGACAAATGTATTAACTGCTGCTCAAAGATTTATAGATGGTGACCTCACAGCAAGTCCTGTAGATGATGCACCAATGTTTGTTTATAATCAAGCTGAAGGCACATATGCCATAACTGTTGGTAGAATTAATGCTGATAGTGATGAGTTAGCGGCTAATTGGCGTATGGTTACAGATGCCGATACAGGTGTTTATCCTAAATTAGGTAGCCGTTCTGATGTAGGGGCTAATATAAGACAAGCTATTGTAGATGCAGAACAAGCTGCAAAAGATGATGCTGCTGCATTAGCAACTAAACTTAAAATAAATGATGCTGATCCAATAGGAGATGCTAATGCTTTAGCATCAGCTCAAGCTGCTGTAAGAGATAGTCTTACAAGTAAAGCTGGTGAGGAAGCAATCAGTTATGGAGGATTACCAGCAGAAGTAAGAAGATTTATTGAAAAGAAATTTAAAGATAATAGGATGTCTTTCCAAGATTGGAAGTCTTTCCGTGATCAAGTAGGCAGTGCTATTGGTAAAGCAGTGACGCAAGGAAACAAAGCCGCTATTAGACCTCTTGCTATATTAAGCGATCAACTTGATAATATGGCTGCATCATATGGTAAAACAAATGAAGCATTTGATGACTTCCGTATTTATTATGATGCTAATGTTGTTACTCCTTTTCAACGGAGTGGTGTAACTAGAATTACTGCAAAGGGTCAAGGAAGCACAAAAGAAAGACCACAATATTATGTAGCAGATGAAAAAGTAGCAGATGCTTTTTTACAAGATACAAATACAGCTAAACAATTTATGAAATTATTTGCTGATAAACCAGCCGATATGCGAGCTATGAAAAATGTAGTTCTTGATAAATTACGTACTGTGGCTTTTAATCAAAACAAAGGCATATTTGAGCCAGATAAAGTAAATAAATACATAAATACTAATAGAGAAGTTCTTACTGAGCTTGGTATAATTGATGATCTATTAGATACAGAAACCATGTTACGTGAGATGGTAACACGTAATGCTGAGTTAGAGGTTCGTCGTAGAACTATTAATGGTAATTTACTTATGGGTTCTGTAGCGAGAGCAACAAAAAATCAAAGTCCTGACCAGCTCTTTACAGAGGCTTTGCGTAACCCAGCTAAAATGAGAGAGCTAAGACAAATAGCCTCACAAGCTACTGATGACCTTACAGAAGTAGAAGCTAGTCAGGCTTTCCGTGCTGCTATAACTCAAAAAATGTTAGATAAAGCCCCTACAGCTTTAAGTGACCCTACTGCATTTAAACAATGGATGGTTAGAAATGAAGAAGTTTTAGATGCAGCTTTTGATAAAAGTCATGTAGATAATTTATATTTAATGGCTGATGCTGCTGAACGTGTACTAATTACAGGAATTGGTAGAGGTAAAGGCGTAACTGATGAAGATATAGTTACGCGATTTACAAGTGCTTTAGGTACAACCCCTGCTGGTATATCAAACCGTTTTATAGCTGTGCAAGAGGGACGTCTGGGTTCTAAAGCTATGATAGGTTACATACTCAGCCGAGCGATTAGGCAACAATCTGGTGTGCGTTCTGATGCACTTTTCCGCGAAGCTATGTTTGACCCTGATATTGCTAGGTTATTGACTACAGAAGGTGGTGAGTCAGTTCCACCATTAGGTATAAGTGAGCCTAATAAACGTAGACTTAATGCCTATTTATTTAATATAGGTGTGGATTATGGTGATGGTATAACAGGTGAGGGTGCAAAAGAAACACTTATACTTGAGCCTAATATTACTGATCAACCTATATTACAAACACCTCCACCCTCACCTGATCCAGCACCACCACCAAAACCGTTCCCATTACCCCCTACTCCACGCATAACAATACGACCAGAGGGTTCAGCGTATTTACCAACTGATATTTCTGCGGCTACCCCCACTCAAAAACCTCAAGTGGGTATTGAAACATTGTTCCCTAATGATGCTACTTCTATAGCGATTGCTAAACGTAGAGGTGCTGGTCAGGGAGCAATGAGAACAGTTTAATGGAACCTATATCTACAGCCCTAGCTGGTTTTGCACTTTTTAAAAGTGCCGTTGATGGTATTAAAAGTGCTATCGGCACGGCTAATGATGTAAGTGATATTGCTGGTTATATAGATAACCTTTTTGAAGGTGAGAAACAGGTACAGCAACAGCGTAATAAAAAATCAACTCAAACCGTTGGTGATCAGTTTGGTATAAAATCAGTAGCACAAGAAATTATAGATGCAAAACTTGCTAAAGAACAAATGCAAGAGATAGCGACTATGGTAGATATGCGTTTTGGTCATGGCACTTGGCGTAGTATTGTAGATGAAAGGGCTAAACGTATACGCGAAGCTAAAGAAGCTGCGGCATTAGCTCGTAGAGAGGCAGCTAGGAAACAAAAAGAGTTTCAAGAAAATATAAAACAAGCGATGATGGTAATAACAGTCATCCTTATAATGGTAGGGCTTTTTGTAATAATGATGATCTGGGTTGCAAAAGCATCTTTAAATGATCCACTCTTTATATCCCTCAGCCAACACTCTACTACTGATATCAATTTTACTTCGCAAAGCCCTTAATACTTTTTCATCTACAGTTTTTTCTGTAACAATATCAATGTAAGTTACTTTATTTGTTTGACCTATACGGTGCGCTCTATCTTCACTTTGTAATCTAACTTCAAGATCATATCCATTACTGTAATATATAACTGTTTTAGCCTCAGTAAGAGTCAATCCATAACCACCTGTTCTTGGTTGACCTACAAAAAACCGTAATTTACTATCAGGGTCTTGAAATTTTTCAACGATGGGTTGACGTTCATCTGCTGGTGTATTACCATAAAATAAAGCCACAGATTCTTCACCATACTCTTTAGCAATAGCTTTTTGTATTATGTGAAGATCATGTGTGAAGTTACCCCAGATAATAACTTTCCCATCTGTTTCTTCAAGAACAGACATTAGTTCAGGTAACTTATTACTTGGAACTTCAACTATCCTACCATCTTCAAATTTAGCAAACCCAGAGCATACTTGTTGTAATCTGAGTATCTGTGTAAGCACAGTTGGGGCAGATATAAGCCCACCATCTTCACCTTCTATAATGGCAAGAGCCATACTTTTCATTTGCTGATACAGTTTCTTTTGCTCAGGAGTAAGTTCTACAGTCCTGCGTGTATATACTTTATCTGGTAAATCCAAACATTCCTCCTTACGCACCCTGTAACTAAAACCCTCTATCATACCATTTAATTCATCTAAATTTTGGTATCCAACAATCTGATTAAAACTATGCGCTCCCATCGTACGACGAACCATTTTTGCATATCTGTTTTGGAATGTCCAAAAACTACCTTGACCAAGAGCGTAATGCTCTAAAAACTCACACTGAGTATACAAATCTAAAGGTGATTTAGTTACTGGTGAGCCTGTAAGTATCCTACGATATGGCGCATTTTTACCTATTCTTATTAGATTTTTAGTGCGCTGAGCAGTTCTGCTTTTTATCGTGGTGCTTTCATCTACTGCAAGCATAGACCTATGTGTAAGTAAAAATTTATCTGCTGCTTCTAAACCACGTTTAGTACTAAGAGCTTCGACATTCATAAGAAATATTTGTAGATCTTCAGTAATTTGCCTGAGTGTATCTAATTCTTTTTGTTTCTTTTGTGTCTGCTCAGGTGACCACGAAACAATATTCATATTTATATGCTCTGGCATATGGGTAGGTATTTCTTTACGCTCCCAGTTTCTATACACACCTTTTGGTGCAATAATTAAAGCACTGTCAAGCTCGCCTTTATCGTACAACATAGCTATCGTATCGATTAGAACTTTAGATTTACCCGTACCCATATCCATAAATAGAGCGTAGTAGGGTTTATTCCACGATTTTGTTAAAGCCTCGAGCTGATGCTCGTATGGCTTATACTTAAACTTGTACCTCATAACTTCCTCTTTCTACTGGAATATGTGTATTCTACTGTTTTTACATATTGAGTGCAAGTTTCATTTTATCGCTTTACTATATAGGTGCTAGATACGGATAGGAGTAAATTTATTTTTTAACATTTTCCGATATCACTAAAAAATATACACAACTTTTTCTGTCCGCGCGATAACTTTTGAAAACTTTTTTGTTTTGTTTCAATGTGTTTTACCCCCTATTATAAAAAGTTCGGATATAGCGGATATATTTAATTTTTGCCAGAGCAAACTTGACGCGCAAGTTTTGCCAATATATGTTAAACACTAATAATACAGTGTAACCATGTGGAGAAAGGCATGAATAATGACAGTATATATAACACAGGAGATGCGAGGTCGTGATATTACGGACGCCACAAGTTTCGGGGATATCGAAATATTACTTCCCGCAGGAGAGCAAGCCAGCTACTCTACACAACCTACTATTAGAAAATTGGGCAGAAAGCTCGGCAAGTTTACCGACGAAGATTATCTACTTCTTGCAGGAGATCCCGCTGCTATTGCTTTAGCTGCTGCTGTAGCTGCACGAGCAAATGGCGGTAGGTTTAAAATGTTGAAGTGGGATAGACAAGAAGGTAAATACTTTCCTTTAAAAGCAGACCTTAACTTTCGTCCAGGAGATAGCGATGGTTGATTTTGAAAGTGCAGCCGCAAAGCTCACAACTTTAGATGAAGCTGGTGTTAGCCAAGTAAGTAAGTTAGCACAGATACAGTTAGATTTAGAGCAGCGTGTGGCTGATTTAGAAGGGGATCTTAAGCAAGCTAAGTTAGAACTTAAAAATATTGCAGAAGATCAGTTGCCAGCAGCAATGGCTGAGCATGGAGTAGCAGAGTTTAAATTAGCTGATGGTTCAAGCATCAGTGTTTCTAAATTCTATAGTGCTAGTATACCTCAAGATAAAAAGGATGAAGCCTTTACTTGGCTAGTGCAGAACGACCACGGTGATTTAATTAAAAACCAAGTCGCCACTAATTTTGTGCGTGGTCAAGAAGAGCAAGCTGAAAAGTTTGCTACCGAGCTGGTAGAAAGAGGTATGGCTCCCAGCACAAAAAAATGGGTAGAACCCATGACTCTAAAGGCTTGGGTGAGAGAGTCCACCGAAAAAGGTTTAAATATACCGCATGATTTATTCGGTGTGTTTATTGGTGAAAAATCTAAAATTACGAGGAGTAAATAGTCATGAGTGATGGCAAGCAAGTAGCTGTGAAAAGCAGCAGTGATGTCGCAGTAGCGGCACAGTTTGAAGAGTATGGCAGTGCGGGATTTAGTGAAGTAACTGCTGAAGATTTGTCCATACCTTTTATTAGGGTACTGGCACAGTTAAGTCCACAAGTAAATAAGCGTGATGGCGCATATGTGGAAGGTGCAGAGGCAGGTATGCTTTTTAATACTGTGCTTAATGAAGTGTATGATGGAGTAGAAGGCATTGAAGTTGTGCCATGCCATTATAATCGTAGGTTTGTAGAGTGGAAGCCACGCGAACAGGGTGGTGGATATGTAACATCATATGAGACTACTGATCCTATTGTTAATACCACTACTAAAAACGATGTGGGGCAGGATGTATTACCTGATGGTAATTTACTGAGTAACACTGCTCAGTTTTTTGTACTGTTACTTCACCCTGAGCTTGGTCCGCAACGTGCTTTAATTACGATGTCTTCTACGCAATTAAAGAAGGCTAGGAAGTGGATGACGCAAGCACAATCTATGACCGCTCAAGGTAAAAATGGTATCTATACTTTACCTCTAATGTCACAGGTTTATAAGGTTGGCACAGTCCAAGAACAGAATGATAAAGGTACATGGTTCGGGTTTGATATAACTCGCGTACGTGGGCTTGACCTTTCTTACGAAGATGATAAACAACTGTTCGCTACGGCTTTACAGTTTGCTGAATCTATTAAAGCTGGTGAAGTGCAGGTCAAAGAAGATAAATCTGCACAAATGCAAGATGATACTGGTGATAACATAATGTAGTTCAATGATGGGGGTTGATCGCCCCATCGTTGCGGAGCGGTGTACTTTCGCTTGCGAGTGTACACCGTTCCACCTTTTTGTTGGAGGATACCGTGTCACTTGCACAAAGATTTTATGATTTATTTAAAGGCAGCGATATTGCTCACGGCACTTACATCGTAAAGAGTAGCCGTGGTAGCGATGGCAAAAAACAAGGTCAAGCTACTGTTTTACGTGAGCCAACCACTGTGGATATGTGGGAAGAACATTTAAAAGGTGGCACAGGGTTAGGTATTATACCTATCCGTAGTGATAACTTATGTCAATGGGGTGCTATAGATATAGACCAGTACGATGTTAGTCACAAAGATTTAGTGACTACCTTACGTAATAATAAAATACCAGCCGTTGTCGGCAGGACTAAATCAGGTGGAGCGCATGTCTGGGTATTTTTAACTGAGCCTATAGAAGCTGAAGATGTACAAAGGCGTATGACAGAGTTGAGTGCCGCCCTTGGTTACTCAGGCAGTGAAATATTCCCTAAACAAACAACTATATTAAAAGACCGTGGTGATACAGGTAATTTTTTAAATATGCCATATCACGGCGGCGATAATTCTACACGTTATGCTTTTAATGATGAGGGTGAGGCGTTAGGCACAGAACAGTTTTTAGAATACGCACAATCGTTTATTCTTACTCCTAATAAATTTTTAAAACTAAATATGAGCTTTGGCACAAAAGATGGCATACTAGAAGAAGGTCCTCCGTGTCTACAGCATTTATGTAGTAAAGGATTTGGTGAAGGTTCGCGTAATAACGCTTTGTTTAATCTTGGTGTTTACGCTCGAATGTTTGATGAGGAAAATTGGGAAGTATTAGTTCAGCGGTATAATATGGATTATTTACACCCTCCCCTTAGTCATAATGAGGTGGGTGTTGTAATACGGCAGTTAAAAAAGAAAGATTACTTTTATAAGTGTGATGATCAACCAATAAAACCTTTCTGCGATAAAGAAATATGTAAGGGCAGAAAGTATGGTGTCGGTCCGACAGGTGTGGGCAATGATATGTCCAGCCTTACAAAAATTGATGGTGACCCACCCATATGGATATTAGATGTAGATGGAGAAAGGTTAGAACTTTCCACTAATGGTTTAACCAGTCAAGCACAGTTTCAAAAAGAATGTGTTTCACAAATAAATAAGTTCCCTGTAACTGTAAATCAAAGAGCATGGCAGACAAGAATCCAAATGCTTTTAGATAATTTAACTATTATTGAAGTGCCACCAGATGCCACAATTAAGGGAGAGTTTGAAGATTTATTACATGCCTTTTGTTGCGAGAGAGCCAAGGGGGAAGACCGCGAGGATATCTTGCAAGGCGTGGCTGTTTGGGTAGATGAAAGAGTTTACTTTCAGGTAAAAGATATTAAAAAGCACTTGTCCGTAAACGACTTTAACCATTACACTTCTAATAAGATTACACTCCGTTTACAGAACATAGAAGCAGAAAAAATGTTCTGGCGTGTAAGAGGAAAAGGTGTTCATGTTTGGTCGTTACCCCAAGAGTTTTTTCAAGGGGAGGATGTTAATATCCCGTTGCCAGACTTACCAGTAGCAGATGGGATTATTTAGTGCATATTGTACTCGGACCTCCAGGAACAGGTAAGACTACTAAATTACTCAACTTAGTTGAACAATATATGCAATCTGGAGTGCCACCAGACCGCATCGGTTATTTTGCCTTTACACGTAGGGCGGCTACAGAAGCCATAGATCGTGCTTGTGCAAAATTTAATTTAACGAAAAAAGAGTTACCTTATTTTAGAACATTGCACAGCTTGGCATTTTTAATGTCAGGTATGAAACACTCTCAAGTTATGACTGCTGAAAAATATCAAGAGGTAGCTGAGTGGTTAAAGATAGGTAAGTTTTTTGGTGGCTCTAATGTAGATCAAGGTCCGTATAAGGATTTTGGTTATGGTGATAAATTTTTAGAAATTATAAATATATCAAGGATTCTTCGTCAACCTTTACGCAGAGTTTACAATGAAAGTATTGTTCCTTTAAAAACAGATTGGTCTAGAGTTGAGTATGTAGACAGAGGATTAAAGCATTGGAAAAATTCCTATGGATTACAAGATTATGCAGGGATGTTAGAAGTTTTTATAGAACAAGAATTATGCCCACGATTAGAAGTTGTTTTTATAGATGAGGCACAAGATTTATCTCCCATCCAATGGGAGATGGTAAAATTGTTAGAGCAAAATAGCCAGATATGCTATGTGGCTGGCGATGATGATCAAGCCATATTCCGTTACGCTGGCGCAGATGTAGATCACTTTGTAGGACTCCAAGGAGAAACTACCCTCTTGGATCAATCCTACCGCATCCCCTCCAGCCACCACGCACTTAGTAGCAAAGTCATTCAAAGTATCGTAGGAAGGCGGGATAAAATCTTTGAACCCAAAAAGGGGGATGGGAATATACTCTGGCATAGGCACTCCGAAGAGGTAGATCTAAGCTCAGGTGATTGGTTACTATTAAGTCGCACCACACGAGGCGCACAGCAAATAGAAGAAGAGGTGCGACGCAGAGGCCACCTGTACATCTATAATGGTTCAGCCAGTATAGATAGTAAAGTTTTAGAGGCAGTCCGCTATTGGGAACATCTGCGAGAAGGTAATCGTTTAAATTCAGAGCAAGTCAGGCTTGTGTATAAACATATGCTTTTGAACAGTCAGGTAGCTTACGGATATAAAACTATGCCCGATGGCGATGATTCTAGTTTTTACAGTCTTGAAGATTTACAAAGAGATCATGGGCTGTTGCATAATCAACCTTGGGATATAGGGCTTGGCAAAATAAATGAACGTGATCGCACATATATAAAAGCCTGTTTGCGTAAAGGTGAGAGTTTAACGGATACTCCACGGTTACGTATATCTACTATACATTCTGCAAAAGGTGCTCAAGCTACAAATGTAATGCTTTTAACAGATACTATGCGTAGACCCTACAGTATGTGGAGGAAGATAAATAGTTATGTAGAAGATGAAGCAAGAGTATTTTATGTGGGCTTAACGAGAGCTACAGATAATTTACATTTGATTCATCCTATGTTTAGTCAAGGCTATGCTCTACCGAGGTGATAACAAAAGAGTTATCAATACAAACCCAGTTGCTATTATGTTTTTACGGTAGCAACACACAGAAAGGAGTTTGCCGTGGAACTACAGTATTTTAATAAAAAGTCGTTGATTAAGGCTAACAATGAGGCTATACGTAAAAAGCGCAACCGCGCAATACAGCCCTCAGTGTTAAAAACACTTGACGACAAAACTAAGTTTCCTGTCGTGTTCTCTATGACACATAATGACAGGGAAGTGAGGGTAAAACTTTTACTTAACCCTCAGACAGAGGCATGGCTGGATGTATCTTTTAAAACTTTTTGCAGCTTGCCTACAGTGACAATGCCAACAGCTTGACTCATAGAAAGGAGCAATATTATGGCACATATGGTAGAAACGATGGCATACGCAGGAGCCGTTCCTTGGCATGGATTAGGAACTGCTGTTGATGGTAATATGTCCCCCCAAGAGATGCTGGTTGCGGCTGGTCTCGATTGGACAGTTAGTAAGCGTCCTGCTTACACAGTTGATAAACCAAATTGTTGGAATATCATCGACCCCACTGGTGAGGCTGGTTTTATCCGCGCACCAGATACACACTTCTTAGTACGTGATACTGATAACAAAGTGCTTTCGCATTGTGGTGAAGGTTACATACCTTTTCAAAATGCTGAAGTTATGGACTTCTTTAAAAAGTTTACCGATGCAGGGCAAATGACTATGGAAACTGCTGGTAGCTTAAAAGAGGGTAAAGATGTATGGGGGTTAGCAAAACTAACTGATAAGTTCCAGTTAGCTGGTGATGATGAGGTTAAGGGTTACCTACTACTTAACAATAGTCACCAAGTAGGTAAGGCGATGACCATTATGTTCACGCCTATCCGCGTTGTTTGTAATAACACTCTCACCCAAGCTATGAATATAGAGGGCAACCGCTTCCGCGTATTGCACTTGCAAATGTTCGATGAGGAGATACAAAAAGCTGCTGAAGAGGCTTTGGGTATTAGTGGTCAACAAATGGTGCAGTTTAAAGAGCAATCTGAGTTCTTAGCAAGCAAACGTGCTAAAGACTTTGATGTTGACAACTTTATTGCAGAGTTGTTTCAACCGCAGTTGCTTATTGAGCGAGCTAAAGATTCCAATAATGATAACCTACCACCGCTTCGTGATGAGTTTAAGCGTACAGCAGAACTTGTAAATGATGCGTTAGTTACGAGTCCTGGTGCGACTATGAAGTCTGCTAAAGGTACTTGGTGGGGTGCGCTCAATGCGGTAACTTATGTTGTGGATCACCAAAAGCGTTCACAAGCTGAGGGTAATGCTTTACACTCTGCTTGGTTTGGCTCTGGTGCTAATACTAAACGTAAAGCACTGAGTAAGGCTTTGGAGTATGCCGAAGCTGCTTAACTTGACAAAGTAGTTCTTGTCGCGGTATGGTTCGTTAATTAAAATGAACCATACCGTTTTTCCATAGAAAGGGAGATGTAAATGTTTTATGCAATATGTGAAGCTACTCCAGGAAGCTCTGGATCTCCTTACACAGTATATAGGTTTGCTACGCTAGAATCTTTAAAAGAGTGTGAAGCGGTAAACGAGTATAGCATAATTTATAACGGTGAATCACCTAGACAATTAGTTGAGTTTTGCTCAATAGCAGAGCTACATGATGTAGCTTTTAATTTAGGTGGGGACACAACATTTGTTTCCCATCAACAAGCGGCTGACCATGTGCATGAGGCAGTGGTTAAAAAAGCCAAAGTATGGAAACCTGAAGAGGAGCCAAGTATGTCTAACATACATGTAGATCAGTTTAATAATAAAGCACAGAAACATGAAGCAGAGGTAAAAGAAGCTAAGAAACCTCGTACTCGTTTTAGAAATGATGCTCGCATTATTGTGTTGAAAGATACACCCACTGTTCGTGAGGGTACTAATCGTTACCGTAATATGAAAGTAATTATGGAAAGTGCTACGGTTGGCGAAGCCCTAGCTAATCTTCGTGCATTAAACCCTGCTCCAGGATGTGGTGTTGATATTAGGATAGCGATAGAAGCTGGTGTTATAAAATTGGATTGGCAGGAGCAATAACCATGTTGCCCGAAGCTGTAGAAAGTTACTTCGGTTGGATTAATGAGCGGCACTCGATATACCAGCGTAGGTTATCGGGTGCGCCACCACCTTGGACTGATGACCCCATTTTGCAAGAATATAAATTTACAAACCCTTTTCGTGAGAATGATAGGGTAACTGTATGGATGCGGCAAAATTGGACAAAGCCAAACGATAATCGTTCACATAGTGAAATGATATTTAATTGTTGTCTGTTTCGTATGGTTGGCACAAGTGAGTTTGCCGAGGATCATGGGTGGGTGGAAGATTTTAACCCACAAAAAACCAAACACCTTATTGATTCAAGACTTTCTCTTGGTAAAAGAACATTTACTGGTGCATATATAATCACTAACCAAGGACTCAAAGCACCAAAGTCAGAGGTAGTAGTTGACCATTTCCTCACGCCCATATGGGAAAATAAAGAAACGCTGGCGAAGATTGCCCAACAAACGCAGTCGCTCCAAGCGTTACATGAAGCGATGGGTGCGTATAAAGGGTGGGGAGGAGGAGGTTTTATGTCATACGAAGTGGTTACCGACCTCAACTACACACCTGTATTGGATAAGGCAAAAGACCGTTTTAGTTGGGCTAACGCGGGTCCAGGAGCTATACGAGGAATTAACCGTATCCTCGGAAGAGATTTAAAAAAGGGTATGACCCAGCCTATAGCTAACGAACACATGGTCAGGTTATTAAAACATGCACCTTATCATGTTTTAAAACATGTGCCTCTTGATCAGGTAGATATGCGTACGATTGAGCATAGCTTATGTGAGTGGGATAAATATGAGCGTGTAAGGTTAGGGCAAGGTAGACCAAGAAGTATTTATCACCCTACTTTATTAACAGATACACCAAAAGGAGCCGTAGAATGAAGTTTCTAATGACAATGTTTCAAATACAAGATTACGGTGGGATCATCAACCATGCCGAGTATCTTGCTAAAGGTTTAAAAGAGTTAGGCCATGAAGTTGATTTTACAATGCTTGTTCCTAAAAATAAGGTGGCGGGAAACAGCTCTCCACCAAAAAACTTTGATCAATACCGTAAGGTCGGAACAGGATATTTACACCATCAAGCTAGGGGGTGGGTCGGTCTGCCAAAAGTGCCTTACCTTTCTAAATATCACAGGGATTTATTTAAACAGAAAGCCGCCAAATATGATGCTGTTTTATGGCATATTCCTGTACCCACTATGAGTAAAGAAAATAAAGGTATTACCGATTGGTTAGATTTGTACGGCCATGGCACTAAAAACATAGCCATCATACATGATGGTAATTTACCTGAGTTATACCCTCATTTAATACATGTACATGAGATGTTTCATTCTGCCGTGTGTGTACATGAGTCAGCTATGGTTTCTGGAGACATGTTGCCCATACCACGCAAATTAATAGTAAATCCTTTTGATGTAAGTAAGGCTGATGGTTGGACTGACTTCGAAAGGCGAGAAGGGTTTGCAGCTATTCAAGTTTTTAAGGCTTGGAAGCGTGTAGATACTTTAATTCGTGCCATAAGATATATGGATAATAGTGAGTGTAAGCTCATAGGTGGAGAAGGTATTGAGTACCGATACATGACTAGTCCTGATAAATGCAAACCAAAATATTTTGATGAGACAGGTGAGCGCATATGGGATAGAGCCAAGCGTTATGGTATGCAGCACCTAGGAACTGTTCCAAATGATAAAGTGTTAGAAATATTAAAAACAGTCAAACTACAAATTGATCCAAGCTATAGTAAAAAATACTCTAGCTTCGGCGCACATTTTAATAGGACTACTGTAGAAGCAATAATCTGCGGCGCAGTTCCCGTAGCTACTGATTGGGGTATGTGGAACAGTGAAATATTTAAGGCTGGAGAAAATTATATAGAGATTCCCGCTGAGGGTAAAACATTTGTGATCGCTGATATTATCGATGATGCAGTGCATGATAAACAACAATGGATTCGTATAAAAGAAAACAATCTAAAATTGTTAGAGCTATTTGATATGCGTAATGTAGCTCAAAGCTATGTTGATTTAGTAAACAGTAATCAAGGATTACCTATTGGCACTCCCGATACAAAAGCCCTGCAAAAATGCCAAAAAAACTTAGAGTTCTTTGGTATTGGCTCTACAGACCCCGTTCGAGTGGCTTAGTGTTTTTAGGCCACCAACCTACCACCCATAACCTTAGATACGATCGAGGAGGCTTTATATGCGGTCAATTTTAGCTAGGGGTGTAAGTGAAGCCCTCTATATAGGGCAACAAGCCTTATTTTCATCAGGTAAGCAGGTTGAAACACGTAATGGTCCCGTGTTAGAATTTGATACTCCTGTTATGACAACTTACACCCATAGTCGTGAGAGAGTTCTGTTTTACCCAGAACGTGATGCTAACCCATATTTTCATTTAATGGAAAGTTTATGGATGTTGGCAGGGCGTAATGATGTGCCATGGATTTTAAGTTTTAATGGTCGCATGAATACATATAGTGATGATGGTAAAACTTTCCACGGTGCTTATGGATACAGATGGAGGGAGTGGTTTGGTAAAGATCAATTAAAAACTGTTCTGTTTAGATTAGGCACTTACCGTAATGATCGTAGGGCTGTGTTAGGTATATGGGATCCTCACCAAGACTTAGTTGAAACCAACGATGGTAAAGATTACCCCTGTAATACCCAGATATATTTTTGGGAGCGTAGGGGTGAATTAAATATGACTGTAACTAATCGTAGTAATGATATGATCTGGGGTGCGTATGGTGCTAATGCTGTTCATATGTCTGTCTTGTTAGAGTATATGGCTGCGATGCTCGGATATGCTGTAGGCACGTATTATCAATTTAGTAATAACCTTCATGCGTATACAGATGTTTTAAAAAAGTTAGAAGGTATGCAAGCAGATTATGAACCATATCTTACATTAGCCGAGGATGGATTAAGTTATAACCCACCATCTTTAGTTGATGATCCTGATACATTTGATCAAGAACTGCAAGAATGGTTTTTAGATGAAGCAAGAGTAACTTACAATAATGTTTATTTAGGTACGACTTGTGGAAATATGCGTAAATCGTGGAGGTTTTGGAAGAGTAAAAATTATCAAAATGCTTTTCATTGTGCCAATGCAATAGAAGATCGCGCATGGCGTAAAGCCTGTATAGAATGGCTGCAAAGGAGAATTAAGTGATTAGGGAAGGACATGAAGATTATATGAAACGTAGATTAAAAGAAGAAGAGGTAAGCTCTGTTATTAAAGAAGTTGGTAAGCTCAGTGTATTAGATCATGTAAAATTAGAAGAAGCTGAGCGATCTTATGGCGATAGCTGGAAACAACGCGGTGGTGTTGGTGCTTTTATGATGTTAGCTCGCAAGTGGGATAGACTTGAAAAACAAGTTACAGAGTATAACTACGATGTGTTTAAGGCTGTGCAAAAAGATAAAAGGCAGGAAGGTATAATAGATGATATACGTGACCTGCGTAGGTATTTATTTCTTGTAGAAGCGGAGATGATTTTACAAGGCCATGTCAGAAAACAAAAGTAATTTGGATAAAGAAGTATTGGCTGAGTGTGAGTGCGGAAGAGAAACGAAGATTGTTACTTTTCGTAACTTAAAAAATAGATGGCCGATATGTAGTAAATGCAAACGACCAATGAAAGTAAAAGGTAATGCAGTACCCATTGTTTCAACCGCCGACTGAGTGGGTTATGCCTGATGGTTATCCTGATATTTCTAATGCAGAAGAAGTTGCTATTGATTTAGAAACACGCGATCCTAACCTTACTGTATTAGGAAGTGGTTGGCCTAGAAAAGATGGTCATATAATCGGTATAGCCGTGGCAGTGCAAGGTGATCAATGGTACTTCCCCATCAGGCACGAGATCGGTCCTAATTTTGATGTAAATAGAACATTGGGGTGGTTATCAGATGTTTGTAAAATTGATAGGGATTATATTTTCCATAATGCTCCTTACGATGTTGGCTGGTTGCTCGCAGAAAATGTGTTGGTCAAGGGCAGAATCATCGACACTATGGTCGTTGCGCCATTGTTAGATGAAAATAGATTTAGCTATGCGTTAAATGCAGTTGGTAGAGATTACTTACAAGAGCGTAAAAGTGAAGCTGAATTAAGAGAAGCTGCCGAGGCTTTTGGTATCAATGCAAAAAGTGAGATGTATAAACTTCCTGCTCATCATGTAGGTATGTATGCTGAACAAGATGCCGCCCTGACATTAAAACTCTGGCAACATTTTAAAACTTTAATAATAAAAGAAGATATCAAAGATATCTTTGAACTTGAAACTAATGTCCTTAAAACGATTATACCAATGCGTGAACGTGGTGTTAGAGTTGATTTAGATAAATGTGAACGTATTAAACAAGAGTTATCACAAAAAGAACAAAAGTTATTAGGATTAATAAAAAGACAAACAGGTGTGGAAGTAGAAATATGGGCGGCAGAGAGTGTAGCTAAAGCTTTTGATGCAATGAATCTACCTTACAGTAAAACAGAAAAGACTGGTGCGCCTAGTTTTACTAAAGGGTTTTTAAGTAATCACCCACACGAAGTGCCGCAAATGATTGTACAGGCTAGGGAATATCAAAAAGCTCGTAGCACATTTGTAGATGCTATACTTAAACACCAAATAAACGGACGAATACATGCTGAGTTACATCCTTTACGTAGTGATGGAGGAGGCACAGTTACTGGTAGATTTAGTTATAGCAACCCTAATCTTCAGCAAATACCAGCAAGGCATGGCGAAATAGGTCCAATGATACGTAGTTTGTTTATACCTGAACAAGACTGTCTATGGGGCGCATTTGATTACTCCAGCCAAGAACCGCGTATTGTTGTGCATTATGCTAAACTGATGGGCTTCAGAGGGGCTTCTGACTTTGCAGAGCAATATAATTCTGACCCACGTACAGATTTTCACCAAATGGCGGCTGATATTGTAGGCGTCCCGCGTAAACAAGCTAAAGATATTAATCTCGGTTTATTTTATGGGATGGGTAGTAAAAAGTTAGCCGCGAGCCTTGGCTTAGAGTTTGAGGATGCTCAAGAACTGTTCGCCACATACCATGATAAAGTACCTTTTGTACGAGAACTTAGTGAGTATAGCACTAACCGAGCCAGCTCACGTGGGGTTATTCGTACCTTGTTAGGACGCAGGTGTAGGTTTGATAAGTGGGAACCAAATAAGTATGGGAGTTGGAA
>CETN01078971.1_pt1 | contig 19938 bp, 25 predicted proteins | sample 531301 | NCBI WGS metagenome assembly CETN01 (sample SAMEA2622656, study PRJEB7988) | marine metagenome | isolation source: saline water (ENVO:00002010), including
ACTCATTCACGCTAGTCATAGCTTAGAGAGGAAGAGAAAATGGCAAACGTACATCAATATACAGTTCAAGAAGCATTAAACACAACAGTTGGCGGAGAGTGGTCGGTATCGTCTGCTGGTACTGCTGGTTCTAGTGCAGACGTAAATAACACAACACATCAATCAATAAAAGAAAAAACTGGAACTATAGGAGTTTATAGTGCGGTAGAAATATTTTTTAATTTCACATCTAGTGAAACGAATGTAAATGCTTCAAACGATTTATTAATTCCCAAAAACACACTCACATTTATAACAGTTCCAAGAGGGTTGGGTTCAACTATATTCTTTAATTATAACTCAACATCAACAACTACTGGAGCAGTTAGGATAGTAGAATGTTAAAAGGAATGGTTAGTTCAATAGCTACTGGTCTAGCTAGTGGTGGAACAGTAGATGGCGATTTAGTAATAACTGGCGATTTTAAAGTTGAGGGTGCTGGTAGTTTTGCATTTGATGAAATTGTTGAAGGAACAATGCAAATTATTGGAGACTTATCATTAGAAGAAACTAGTTCTTCAAGTGGCATATTAAAATTTAAAGATACAGACCAAGCACTTCTTGGTCAAATAGGTTTAGCAAGAACAACAAATGACATAGCAACTGGCTCTGCAAATCTTGATTTAGTCTCTAGGCTTGAATTTAATGGTAAGTTTATGTGGAGTCAGCAAAACACTAATCGCATGACACTTACAAGTACTGGACTTGGCATCGGTACAACCTCGCCAGCAACTCAGTTGCATTTAAATGGCACAGACCCATTAGCAAGATTTCAAGTTTCATCGGGTAATAATTTTGGTGGTATAGAATTTTATAATAATAGCGGTGCTTTGGCTAGTAAGATTGGAAACTTTGGTCATACTCAAAATTTATATTTTAATGTTCAAGGTAATGACAATGCTATTTTTCACTCTACTGGAAATAAATTTTTTAAAGATATTGAAATAGAAAATCAATTTCCAAAAGTTATTTTTGACGATACACAAGGCGGTGCAATGCAAATTGCATCTAATGCTGGAGATATTAGAATATCTCAAAATGCAAGTGGAGATACTCCAACAACAGACACAATATATGTTACAAATGATGGAAAAGTAGGTATAGGTCTCTCTGCTAGTAGTCCACCTAGCCATCCATTGCATATTAATTCAAGTGTAAGTAATGGTCAATTAATGCAATTACATAACACAAATAATGCAGATGGTACATTTATTAAATTTACTGGAGCAAATAGCACTAGCGAAGATTGGCAATTAGGTGCTGGAGTAACTGGATTTTCTATCTATAGTATAACTGATAGTGCTTTTAGGTTTATAGTTGGAAATGATGGAAATGTTGGTATTGGTTCCTTATCGGCTCCTACTCACAAATTACACGCACTTTCTACTGATAACAAAGCATTTTTGCTTGATAGAAATACTAATAATAATCCCACTAGTTTAAATGAGTTTAGTTCATTTTACTCATTATCAATTAAAAATAGAGCTAGTGGAACATATCTTAACTTTGGTGGAGATAGTACCCATACTTCTCTACAAGCCACAGACGGAGCTGGTTCAGCCACAGCAAAGAATATAGTTTTAAATCCTTATGGTGGCAATGTTGGAATTGGTACGTCAAGCCCTAGTCAATTATTACACATTGAAGGAAGTAGTTTCCCAACCGCTTTAATTAAAGGTGGTTCAAGTGGTTCTGTTTTAAGATTGCAAGGTGCAAACAATGATTCAGTAGTTTTTAACGATAATACTGCTGATAAATGGTTTTTAAGGTATCAACCAGGAGTAGATAAAATTGACTTTTTTAATGCTGGTTTAAGCTCATCTGCATTAACAATATTAGATAGTAACAATAAGATTGGTATTGGCACAGACTCGCCTAATACTTCAGTTGAAATATCAGATACAGATGCAAAATTAAGATTAGTATCTGAAAGACATAATACCGATACTGGTGCAACTAATAATTTTACTCAATTTGGATACGATAGTAGTGGTGATAGACCTTTTATTATAAGCAATCAAGCTAATACTCCAATCCATTTTAAAGTAAATGCTGGTAGTATAAGATTTGTAATCGATGACAACTCTCGCATTAGTTTATCTAATAATGGCGGTTCATCATCAACAATATTTGGCAGAAATGCTGGAAATAATTTAAATAGCGATACTATTGGAAATAATTTATATGGGGAAAGCACTGGTAATGCATATACAACAGGTTCAAGAAATACTCACTTTGGTCATAATAATGCAAGATATAATGTAACTGGTACTAAAAATGTTTCTATGGGGTATGAAGCATTATTAGGCTCATCGGGTAATTCACATAGCAACAATACTGCTGTAGGGTATCAAACATTAAAAGCAACTACAACTGCTAGTAGCAATACAGCACTAGGAATTTTTGCTGGGTTAAATTTAACAGATGGGAGTTTTAATGTTTTACTTGGTGCAAGTGCTGGAGAAAATTTAGATACAAATACTAATCATAATGTTATGGTTGGATACCAATCTGGTGAACATGCAGATGGGGCAACAGTAGCATCTGTAAGGAATGCATACGTTGGGTATCAATCGGGTAGATATTTAGATGATGGTCAAGATAATGTTGCTATTGGATATCAGTCTATGTATAGTAACTCGTCAGAAGGAAATAATGCTTTAAACAATGTAGCCGTTGGAAAAAATTCTTTGTATTCAGTAACAACTGGCAGTTTTAATACCGCTCTTGGTAAAGATAGTGGAGATTCTATTACTACTGGAGAAAAGAACGTATTTGTAGGTACAGACTCAGGTCAAAACATGGTAACTAATTCTAATTCTACATTTGTTGGTTATGAAGCTGGTTATAATGCTCAATCAAGTAATAGTACTTCAATAGGTTATCAATCTTTATATAAATCAACTGGAAATGACAACTCAGCATTAGGTGTTGATTCTATGGTAGAAAATACTTCAGGAGTCAACAATGTTGGTTTAGGTAAATCAGCACTAAGAAATAATCAAACTGGTAATTATAACACCGCAGTAGGGTCTAATGCATTACTTGGTACAGCATCTAATTCACATAGTAATAATGTTGCAGTTGGATATAAAAGTTTACATGTAGTTGAAACTTGTAGTGAAAATGTTGCAATAGGAGTTGAATCAATGCAGTTGGCAACAACTGGCAATAAAAATACTGCAATGGGTTATCAGTCATTACGTTTAAATGCTACTGGGGCACACAACACTGCTATTGGACACGAAGCTATGGAAGGTGTTAGTGGCAACTCACATAGTCATAATACAGCTATAGGGGTTGCATCATTAAAATCAATAACTACTGGTAATGATAATGTAGGAGTAGGTAATTATACTTTAGATGCTTTAACAATCGGGCATAGTAATGTAGCAGTAGGGAAGTCTGCTTTAAGTCTTGAAGTTGAAGGATATGGCATTACAGCTATGGGGTTTGGAGCATTTAGCAATGCTAATAGAAATGGTGGTAGTGCTACTGGAAGTGCAATTCTTAATCCGCAAGTTGGCATTGGATATATAGCTGGAGCATCAACAACTACTGGAAATACAAATACATTTATAGGAGCATATTCAGCTTTTAGTAATACAACTGGTTCAAGAAATGTTGTTCTTGGATATTCTGCTTTATACACTCCAACAACTGCAAATGATTGTGTTGCTCTAGGAAATGATGCTATGGGTCATGCTCAAGCTGGTCAAGCATATAGCGGAGTCGTTGCCATAGGTAAGGATGCAGTAAAAGGTAATAGTAGTTCAACAACAACTGCAATAAATGGTACAGTTGGAATAGGAATGGATGCTCTTACTGCTTTGACATCGGGTAGTTCAAATGTTGCTATTGGATTTGAATCTGGAAAACTTTTAACAACTGGACATAGTAATACTTTTCTTGGGTATGAGTCGGCTCAAAGTTTTGATAGCGGTGAATCAAATATGACCGCTATTGGTCGTAACTCAATGGGTTCTGCTAATAATGATTCAAGTGCAAATTGTGTAGCTGTAGGTGTAAATGCTTTAGAGGGTGGTACTGGTGTAATAACTAATAGTATTGCTATAGGTAAAGATGCAATGTCATCCACTAATGTAAGAAATGTTGATGCAAGTATTGCTATTGGATTAAATGCGATGGATTCAACTTGTGGCGGTGGAGTTGTTGATTGTATTGCTATAGGCAGAGATTCAATGCATCACGCATCAAACCAATTAAGTGGTGTAAGTGATTCTATAGGAATTGGAAAAAACTCACTACAAGCACTAACAACTGGCGATGGTAATATAGCACTTGGTTCAAGCTCATGTAGTTCAATGACAACAGGTACATATAATGTAGCTATGGGTTTTGAGGCTTTACGAGACCAGTCAACAGCATCATTTAATACAGCTATTGGAACTAATGCGTTATCAAATTCTGAAGCAGAAAATAATGTCGGCATTGGAAAGTCTGCTGGAGATGTAATTGTAACTGGTTTGAATAACACTATTATTGGTACGGGAAGCGACCCTAGTGCAAATAACGCAACTAATCAAACTGTGATTGGTTTTGCCGTAACTGGAATTGTAGATAATTCTGTAGTTCTAGGCAATGCAGCGGTTACAAAAGTATATATGTCATCAGATGGAGATGCTGAAATATATGCTAATGGAACAATTAATACTTCAGATAGAAGATTAAAAGAAAACATTAAAGATAGTGATTTAGGTTTAGAGTTTGTTAATAAACTAAGACCAGTTAAATATAACTACATTAAAGATAAACACGATGGCAAAACTAAGTATGGTATTATTGCTCAAGAAGTACAAGAAGTTTTAAAAGAAAGCAATAATGAGGATTTTGCTGGTATCAAAGATAGTGATGAATATTTAGGAGCTGATTATATACAATTTGTAGCTCCTTTAATCAAAGCGGTACAAGAACTAAGTGCCGAAGTAAATGAACTTAAACAACAACTCAAGGATAAATAATGAAAAACTATAAAGCACAAAAGTCTGCTAAAAATTGGTCTGTAAAAAAGACTAAAGTGGTTGACTATCCAGCAGTTTCTGAAGTCAAAGATGATGACGGAAATGTAGTTAGAGAAGCACAAGCAGAGCAATCACATGATGAATTACAATTAGTAAGAAAGCAATGGGATGCTAGTAGCGGAAAAGCACTAGATAATGCAGTTCAATCTTATAGCTTAGAGCAAGTAGCTAGAGAAATTCAATCTTGTAAGGATAGAGCATCTGAAGCACAAGCTGAACAAGCTGATTGGGAAGAACTAGAAAAAGACCTCAAAGCACTTTAATCAATAACCAAATAGGAGTCAATCGTGGCTAAAAAAGAAAAAAAAGAGCCTCAAAAGTTGAACCTATTCGACAAAGAATATTTGTTGGATGACTTAACAGATGAGCAAAAAGCAATGGTAAACCATATTGCAGATTTAGAAAATAAAATATCTGGAACTGCTTTTAACTTAGACCAGCTTAATGTTGGTAAAGAAGCGTTTATTAATCGCTTAAAAGAATCTTTAGAAGAGGAGTCTAAAGAAGAATAATGCTTGTTCGTAAATGTGCAAAAGGAAACAAGGTTTACATTTTTAAACCAAGAACAAAAGAAAATGTTACATACAAATTTAGTGATGAAACTATTTCTTTTGATGCACAGAATAAGTCTTATGTTGTAGTAAGTGATGGGGTAGTAATTAAAAGAACTAATTCTTGGGTTACTGCCCAATCATCTTTTTTAAAAAAATCTCAAGATGATATACAAAAATTAGAAGTTGGTAAACACACTTTAATAAATGGAATAGCTACAGAAATAAAATGAAAAAAGATTATACAGATTTAATGAAAATAATAATATTTGTTTCATTGTTTTTTATGTTTTTTATGTTTGTAGCTTGTGATTCTGGTTGGAGTGTTGGTGGTTATGAGGTATGAGTGCGAAACCGAAAACTTACAGGTCTTATGGTGTTACAAAAATTGATGATAATCTCTCTTTTAATATCAATGTCCGCTGGATTTTTCAAGCTTTTGTTGGAATCACTTTCCTTGTTATGGGGTACTTACGAATTGAAAATAGACTTGCAGAACTTGAGCGAAGAATGGAACTCGCTGATAGTCAAATATTAGAGCTTGTGGAACAGAATCAGATAGAAGAACAAAAAGAGCGTGAAGCAATGGAAGAACGTATTAGCTTTTTTGAAAAAGAATTAAACTTAAATCCGTTTTCATGGAAAAAAAGAAAGAAAAAATAAATAATGGATTTTCTAGCGATATACTCAGAAGCGGGTATGATAGGTGTCGTAGGGGCTTTATTAGTGTATGTAGTTTACTCTATGAACAAAAGGGGAAGTATACAAGCAGAGGCTTTACAAGATTTAAAAACAGAAAATAGAGGACAAAGTGAAACTATCGAAAATATGGAATCTATATTACTGAAATTATTGTCCAGAATGGACAAAACAGACGATAGGATAGCAAGAAAATTTGACGATTTAAACAAAGAAATAAACTCAGTTGATAATCAAATTAGTAAGATAGAGGGTATAATCTCTCGTTTGAATGGCAAACATTAACAAAATACAAAGGAGCTAAAATGATAGCAAAGTTAATTAGTGATTTTCTATTTGATGAGGAAATGGAAAAAGAAATTATTGACCAGATTGTAGCAGAAACTGATATTCCTATGTTAAGTGAAAAATCAGAAGCAAAGGTTTGGTCTGCACTGCTTGGTGTTATAAAAGCAGTCGTAATGAAAAAGCTAGGATAATAGTTATGCCAAAACTTGGTCGTAGAAGTATGAAAAGGCTGAAAGGCGTAGACCCTCGATTGGTTTTATTATTACAGAAAGTAGTAAAATATTATGATATTACTGTAATAGAGGGTTTGCGTAGTCAAGAAAGACAAAATGAATTGGTGGCACAAGGAAAATCTAAGACCAAGTTTGGCAAACATGTTCAAGGGTTAGCGGTAGATATAGCCATGTATCCTATTGATTGGAATGCTAGGGATGATTTTCACATGTTAGGCGGGTTTGTGCTTGGTATAGCTAATCAAATGGGAATAAGAATTAGATGGGGTGGATGTTGGAGATATGATAGTTTATATCAAGGACAAAGAACTGTAAAAACAAATAATTTTGATGATTTAGTACATTTTGAAATTGTGGAGTAAAATATTAACAAAAAAAAACACCCTAATGGGATTACTAAGCAACCAACAAAAGACCCAGAGGGAAATTTAGTCGCTTGTCCAAATTGTAATAGTGAAAATATTAGAAAAGATGGATGGCAATATTGGAAGAACAATAGAAAAAGGCAACGATATTACTGTAATGATTGCGGGAAAAAAACATTGAACCCAGTAGTAATACAAGGAAACGATTTTAATGTTCAAGACCTGCCAATTGAGGAAATGAATATTGATGATATTATTGAATATCGTAAAAAAAGATATGTTCAAAAATATGATGCTTATAAAAAAAGAGAGTTAATTGATATACAGATTAATAAAACTGGAGTTATTGGAATATGTCATTTTGGAGACCCGCATGTTGATGATGATGGAACAAATTTAGCGGAGATTTATTCTTTATGCGATTTAATTCGTAAAACAGATGGATTATTTGCGGGTAATTTAGGGGATGTACAAAATAATTGGGTAGGTAGATTAACATATTTACATGGACAACAATCAACAACCGCAAAAGAATCTTGGTTAATATCCGAGCATTTCTTAAATAGTGTAGATTGGTTATATTTGATAGCGGGAAACCACGATGTTTGGAGTGGGGATGGAGACCCTTTGGAGTTTATCATGCGTGATAAAAAGGCATTATATAAACAACATGGTGCAAGAATGAATCTTAGATTCCCTAATGGCAAATGCGTTAGGGTAAATGCTCGTCATCAATTTAAGGGAAACTCAATGTGGAATACTGCTCATGCAATTAGTAGGGCGGTGCAAACTGGATGGCGAGACCATATCTTAACCGCAGGTCATACTCATGTTAGTGGTTATCAAGTATTAAAAGACCCCGCATCTGGGTTAATTAGTCATGCGATTCAAGTAGCATCATTCAAGAATATGGACGAATATGCAAATAAACTTGGATTAGATGATAAGAATATTTTTAATGCACCAGTTACAATTATAGACCCTAAATATGACGATGACGATAATAGATTAATTACAACTTTTTTTAACCCTTATGAGGGAGCAGAGTATTTAACATATAAACGCAATAAAAAATCATGAGTACATTTGAAACAACATACTGTAATACCACAACAGATTTACTATTTGTAGAGCCAAATTTAGGTTCTTATGATGGTAAAAGAGTTATCCCTAGTAACTTTACCACTACTGATACATCTAACCTTTATCAACTTAATAATAGTGGCTTTGTAGACCAGTTATATAAAGATGGCGTTGAGATGACAAAAGTAACGGATACGCCTAATGCGGATAACGAATATAATTATAGTAGTAGTACAGATTCATTTCAGTTTTTCTTAGCATCTAGTTCTGTATCTGCTTTGAATAGTTCAGTATTTGAAGCATCTAGCGACTGGGCAACTTTAAAATCTGATGCGGTAAAAAGAGCTAGTGATTTTATTCGAGGATATTTACCATTTCCAATCTATCCAAATAAAGGTGTGGGAACGCAAGATAGTACTGAGCGAGATTTTCCAGAAATTATTGTTCGCTCTACTGCTTTGATGGCAGTTGAATCTTTGATAAGACCTTACGATGTAGAAAAAGCAGACCAAGTAAGAAACCAAGCTATTAACGAACAAGGAACTGGTTTTTTAGATATGCTCAGAACTGGGCAAGTTCATTTATATTCTAGTGAAAGTGAATATAAAAAGCGTGGAATATTAAGAACTATAAATCAAAATACTAGCTCTACTGGCGGAATCGTAGATGTAAAAGGAACACCATCGTATTCTTGGGATGCAATAAAAATTATTATAACAAGTGGTGGAACTATTACAGAGGGCGTAGCTAATACAACTGTAAAATTTAGTTCTTTTATAGGCAATGAAAATGGATTGAAATTAGAGCAAATGGCAGTAAATGAAATTATTGATTGTTACTGGCAATTAGTTGGGCATTCAATGTTTGTCAGATTTAGTGCAGGTGTTTATACAACTGATGATGAGTTCGAGCTAGAAATTAGTGGCACAACAGACCAAATGTTCACGCGAATTAAACGAGTGCAAATGACTAGACGATAATGCCTATAGATTTTACAAATACTATTTTTGATGATATAATGGAAACATTAGCAACATTAATAAATGATGAATTTAATATTAGTGTAATGTATGATGAGCATAAACCGCCACAATCATTTTTATTAATTCCAGAATCAGATACATTGGTAACTAATTTAAGTAGCGGGGTTCAAAGAGAATATGCGATAGAAATAAATTATCAAGTAAAACTTGGCGGACAATATACCAAAAACAGTTTAAAACAAGTTACTGCAATTATTGAAAGATTGAAGAGACTTATACGAAATAATATTTCATATCAAAATGGTTCAATTTGGTTTGATGCAAATATTATTAATATTACTTATGAAAGAGATGAAGATGACAAATCTTTATTAAGAGGTATTGCAAATTTTAATTGTCAAAATATAGAGGTTATATAAAATGAGAATACAAGCAAGAGAAAAAAAATTACATAGAGTAAACTCAAATGGAGTTTTATGTGATATACAATCGCTAAATAAACTTCGGGATGGCGAAATTGTACAAGTAGCCGAAGAAGTAGCAAATGAACTTCTAAATATGGGAGTCGTGAAGCTAGTCAAAGAAACTAAAAAAAAATCTAAGGAGAAATAACGATGCCAGACACTAAAGTAATGCTCCCAAGTGAACCGATTTATGGTTTAAAAGCTGAAACGACATTTGGGGCAGATATGGGTGCTAATACAAACTATTTAGCACAACCAGTAGTTCAAGCAGAAAAACCTACTTTTAATATTCAAAGAGAATCAAGATTATTAAGTGGTAGAGGTGGAATAAAAAATAGTGCAGATACTATTGTAAATACAAGGGGTGGTACAGTTACCATGCCTTTTGATATGATTGCAACGCCTAAAACACTATTACAACATGCAGTATTAGTTGCTCAACAACATAGTGTAAGCACTAATTTAAATGAAATAAAAATAGATGGTGGCAATTCAACTTCAATAGGTGGCACAATTACAAGTGGGATGCCTCATTCAGTTAACATGGCTTATAAAACAACAGATGGTAATGGCATTCAAGTTGGTGGAATGGTTTGCTCAGATTTAACTATTGCTGGTGATGTTGGAGCAAATAATGGATTAGTATCTGTTTCTGGAAATTATTTCAGTGGTTTTAGTAATCCAGTTGCTGGTAGTTTATTAGAAAAATCATTTGGTGGAACATTTGTAGACCCACAAACAACATATTTTAATGTTATGGATTTTGATACTAGAACATTAGATATGGATGGAAGTGCAAACAGTGCGTTTATTATGAAATCTTTTTCTTTTAACATTGCAAATGGAGTTAATAGAGTAGGTTTTGACACAAATGGAAATGCGGAATTATATGTTTTTCCAGAGTATGTTGTAACTGGGAGTTTAGTTGTAAAGCTAGATGATAATTTTGATTACAGTAGCGGTGCTAATGTAATTCAAAGTTTTTTAAATGGCGATACACTTTCATTAAATATGATTTGTGGAGATAGTGAACCAAACGCTAGTGGAGAAATGGAAATCACTGCCGAAATACAATTAACTGATGACCCAGCACAAGATGTTAGTGAAAATGGTATTTTTCACACACTTAATTTTGAATGCGTAAAGAGTGGTTCAACTCCCGCTTTTAAATTACAAGTGTTTGAAAGCACTGCATTAACTGCACTTTAATTAAAACTAGAGGAGTAAAAAAATGATAGTTGATACTAAACATGGTCAATATGAATGTAATGATATAACTAGGAAAAAAAGACGAGAACTTTACAAAAAAGTAAAAGCAATTTATGCTACTGAAAATGTTGAGGAAATACATGATTTAGCAGATGAGTTTGCAATACTTGCTTTTGGTGGAGAAAAAGAAGCAGAAGATAAATTAGGAAACCTTACTGCTTTAGAAGAAGATGAAGTTCTAATGACAATAATAAATAGTTATATGGGTGTAAAAACCCCTTTAGAGACTGGCGATTGAGGACTGCATTATGGTTTTCCTCTTTTGGAATCCCAAGAACTGGTCTACTCCTCCCATATACCGCTCAATCGCCAACTCTTTTTAAAAGGATAGAATTTAAAACAGAAGGAGATATTAATGATGAAATTGAAAGAATTTTATCAGAAGATAGCATACAAAAATTTGGAGTTGGTAAAAGTCTTTATTATCAGTTACCATTTTTTTGTGAGCCATCATTTGTTATTTCTGATTGGTGTTGGCAAATGATTGAAGATTATCACTTAACTCAATCGTATAACGTACCATTAGGAAATAATTTAGAAGATATTTCTTGCTGGAAATTAGATTGTTTTCTTACTATAGAAGAAGAAATGCAAAAAATAAGACAAGAGAAGATAAGTAAAGATGGCAGTTAAAAATGTAATAGTAAAAGTTGGTCTTAAAGGGGCTAGAACAAGTTTATCTGGTTTAAAAAGCGTTTCTGGTGGTATAAAATCACTAGGTACAAGTGCGGTATCAGTTACAAAAAAGCTAGGTTTATTAGGGGTTGGACTTGCTGGAGTAAGTGTTAAACTAGCTGGAGATTTTCAAAAAAACTTATTAGAAATAACTACCCTATTAAAAAGAGACACTGGTCAAAGCATAGAAGATTTTACCAAGAAAAATTTAAAAAGTTTAGGAGCAGAATTAACATCAGTAGCAAATACATCTGGGTTAGCGTTAGACTCTTTAGCAAAAGCTAAATACGATATTGTTTCTGCTGGATTTAGTAATGCATCAGATAGTGCTGAAGTTTTAAACCAAGCGACTATGTTGGCAGTTGGTGGTGTAACAACAGCTGCGGGAGCTGCAGATATTCTAACATCTGCATTAAATGCGTTTGGAGCAGAGGCAGACCAAGCGGGAGAAGTTAGCGATACTTTATTTACAACTGTTAGATTAGGTAAAACAACTGTAACAGAATTGGGTGCTAGTTTAGGGCAAGTATTACCATTCGCTAAATCTTTCAATTTAAGTCTTAAAGATGTTGGTTCGGCAATGGCAACATTAACTGCTGCAGGTATTAATACCGCAGAATCAACTACCGCATTAAAAGGTGCAATCGTAGCATTAGAATCTCCAAGCAAGGGTGCTACAAAAGAAATGAAAAAACTAGGCATTGAAGTAAAGAGAAATGAAGATGGAACTGTTGATTTAATTAAAACTGTAGAACAATTTGCGGGATTAGACCCAGAAGTTTTTTCAAAATTAGTTCCAAATGTAAGGGCACAGTTAGCATTAAAAACTTTAGTAAATAACATGGTAACATTACAAAAAAATACTGAAGCATTTGAAGATACAAGTGATGCAACTGAAACGGCTTTTAAGAAAATGACTGGTGGTATAAATACTCAATTAAACATTTTAAAAAATAATGTTAGCACTATAATGATTACTATTGGTAATGCTATAGTAGAAAAGTTACAACCAAAAATAGATGCCGTTAATACTGAGTTTCAAAAATTAAATGAGATAGGTTTTGATAATTTGGCTTTAGCTATAAAAGACAATATTCCATTAATACTTGAAACATTAACTGATGCTTTTCAAGAAGCGTTTAGACTTATTGAATTACAAGCTGGTTTATTTGGTAGAATCATTATGGATAAACTTTTGTTTAGAGATAATGATGAATTGCATAAAGGATTGCAAGAAGCCTTAAATAAATCTATTGAATTTAGCACACAAAAAATATCTGATGATGCAGAAAAAATGTATAACAAAATTATTGAAGATGCTAAAATAGCAAGTGATGAGCAAAAAGCACTGTCAGAGGCTACCGCTGAAAGCGAAAAGAAAAAAGAAGATATAATTGTAAAAGCAAATCAAGGAGTCAACGAAGCAGTTAAACAAAATATAATAGTAACTAGATTGGCTGAAATGGCGGACAAGGACAGATTTGTTACAAGTTTATCTGGAGCAAGAAGTTTAATAAAATCATTATTAGCGGAAGCCATAGCTAGAATGATTTCTAAAGAAATGGGAAAAGGTATTATTGGTTTAATTACTGGCTCTGCGGGTGCTATAGCGGTTACTGGTTTATTTGACAAAGTAATACCGCAATTTGCTAATGGTGGCATTGTGCAAGGAGACCCATCAAAAGGGGATAGTGTTCCCGCAATGCTAACTGCTGGAGAACTTATTTTAAACCAAGCACAACAAGATAATTTGGCAAATCAAATGGGTAATGTAACTGTAAATATATCTGCCCCATTAGTAGACGAAACTGTAGTCGATTCAATTATACCCGCTATAGAGAAAGCTCAAAGGATGAATCTTGCATGAGCTTAACACTTCCATCTAATTACGAAAGTGCATCAAAAGTTTCTAATATAAAAGAAAACTGGTTATATCAATTATTTAATAATGATTCATTTTTAAATTTTGATGGTGTTAATGATTATATTGATTTAGGAACTACAACCGCTAATTCAAGCATAAATGTAAAAGGTACAAGTGAATCTGGTGGAACTGGCATATCAATTAGTTTCTTTATAAACTTTCCAGAATTAGGAAATAGAGAAATTATATTTGCATCAAATTCAACTGCTACTTATTCTGGTTATTGGATTGAAAAAAATGCTAATGATAAAATTGCTTTCAATTGGGGAGATAATACAGGTGCTGGTTCGCAAGATAGAAGAACGATGATAGGAAGCACTGCTTTATCTGCTAATATTTGGTATCATGTAATAATTACAAGCACATTTGCAAACGCAACATCGGGAACAAATATATATATTAATAATGTAGCAGAAACAATATCTCCCGATGGAACTGCATCTGTTACAACTCCAACCTATGTAAGTAATGGCAAAGCATATATAGCAAGAGAAGATTTTACAAATACCAATTATGGTGGAAAGCTATATATTAAAAATTTAGCAATTTGGTCGGGTGTTTTAGACTCTAACAATAGAACCGCTATATATAATAGTGGTAATTATAAATCATTATTATATAATTTTGGCAACTATAATCAAACAAGCAATTTAAAAGGTTACTGGGAACTTAATAATGGCGAACCTGTAATAAATGATTTATCGGGTAATGGTTTGCATGGAACTATTAATGGAGCAACTTATGGCGGATTTTTACCACTATCCACTTCAGATACTTTAGTAGACGATGTATTTTATCATGGCGTGGTAACAAAAACTGGTTCAATAAGAGATAGTATAGACTTACAAAACTCAAGAGCCAAAACAAGTAATGTTTCATTTAATATTGCAAATTTTCAATACAAAGGAAATGACATATCATCTAAATTGTTTTTAGGAGATATTGAATATCTTAATTATAATGTTAGAATATATTCACAGTTAAATGATAATTCATCACTATCTAGTTGTTTGCAAATATATCAAGGTAAATTAATTAACATATCACATGATGATTCAAGCGTTAGTATTCAAATAACAGAGAAAAAACCTTGGGATTTTTTATCTATTCCTACAGAAAAAACTACTCAAAAAAATATTTATGTACCAATTAGCTATGGTAATTATACAAAAAACTCTGCTACTACATTTGCATCGCCTTTGTTTGAATCTGAATTATCTTCTAAAGCATATAGACCAGTTCCATTAAATAAAACATTTAGTGATAAAATATTATATATAGATGGGAATAATACATCAAGTGATGGTCAATTAGCAGTATATGAAAAAAGTGTTGATACATTTGTACCCCTTGAAAATGCAATAGCAAGTACTGTTAATACAGACAATGCAGAGCATAGTCAATCAGACTTATTACAAGTTAGGTCTTTTAAACAAAGAGCAGAATCTGTAGAGGTATCGAGTAATGATGGAGTTACAATAGAAGATGCAGAAAAAGCGTTTGATGGGAATTCAAATACTTTTGCTAATTATTCAATAAATATAGATGGGCAAGAGGGTGCAGTTCGCATTACTTTAGAATATGATTTTCATTCAATATCGGGTAAATCATCAGACGATTTTAAAATATTAAGGGGGTCTAATAATTTAAGAGTATTAACCGCAGAGGGATTAACCGACACTGAAACTGGTTTAAATATTGATAATGCTAATAATGTAACTGAAAGAGATGTAATAAAAGTTGATGATGAGCAAATGGTTGTTACTAGTATCTCTTCAAATACATTGACTGTTAGTAGAGGTTTTAATAGTAAAAAAGAATCTCACGATAATGATACTTTAATTAGATTAAATAATACTATTAGTATTTTGGGTTTAACATACGAAATTGATGTTAATAAAAGTGGAGATGATTTTGGTAATAATACAATTCGCACTCGTGGGGATATTTCAACTGGTTTTAAATCAAATGATGTATCTAAAATAACTGAATTTGCTCAATTATCTAATAATACAACTTCCGCTACAATACAAATTGAGTTTGATTTAAATGAGATTGGAGAAACATTACCATCTTTTGATGCAGAATTTAGAATTTATGATATATTTTTACATACTCAAAGAGTGTCTGAAGCACCCGAAGAGATGCTATATGTAGCTAACGATGGATTAACTGAATCTTATAGCGGTAGTTCAGAATTAGTTGAACATGGGCATGAAGCATTAAGAGACATACTTGTTAGATTCGCAGGATTTGATAATGTAGCACCAGATGGATTTAGTGATTTACATACAGATAGGCATGTTGATAATTGGAAAATTAGATATTGGACTTTAGAACCTAAAAGCATACAATCTATATTAGATAAAATAATGTATGAATTTGCATTTATTTTTAAATATAGAGCAGATGGAAGCAGTAGGGTAATCTATATTAAACAATCTAGTGAATTATCCGCATCACAAACATTAACAAGTGATGATATTAAAAACGTACAAGTTTCAATGTCTGGATTTAATAATGTTATTTCAAAAATGATAATTAACTATGAAAAACATCCCGCTATAAAAGAATATATTTCTACCGCAACATCTTCAAACAATGAGGTAAGAACAAAATATAAGATACAATCAAAAGAAAATATTAAAGAAATAGATTTAGATATGAATGTTGGAACACCAGCGACAACGCCACAATCAGACCCTAATGCTGATTTTTATTCATATTACAATAACATATTAGGAGATGTTAAAAAAATAATTAAATGCGATATTATTAATTCAAGTAAATCGTATAATTTAGAAACTGGAGATATAGTAAAATTTGAAAATATGCCAGTCAATCCATTTGGTCATAATTGGAATGAATCTGGTTCTCAATATTATATGGTAACAAATTTAAATAGAAGTATTGGCTCTGTAAGAATTGAATGTAGAGAGGTAGGATAATGGCAAATCTAAATATTAGAACCCCAAGATTTTATGTAGATAGAATCAATTATATATTAAATAGAGGTAGGACAATTTCTCAATCTTGTGAAATACAAGCAACAAGCAATGGTAACAATACAGTTGGATTAAAAACTGGAAGTGAAGTAGCCGATTTAATTGATATGAGACCACTAAATCAAGCAACTTTTGACACATCAGCAACAACCGATACTCAAGCAGATACAGTTGTAACTAGATTTGATTTTGCTTTTGGAAGTTATGTAACCAATTTTGTTGCAATACTTAATCACAATATGACAAGTGCAGATGCTAAGTTTAGTATTGGTTATGGGAGCGAAGCTCAAGTAGAAACAATAGGATTTACTGGTGGAACAGTAGTAACTCCAAGCGTAAAACTAAATGGAACAGAATCATCAAATATAATTACACCACAATCGGATGGACATACATTAGTTACATTTAATAGTGCGGGAAGTTCAGATTGGGGAATACAGTTTCAAGGTAGCAATGGTGGTAATTTTGATGGAACAAATGATTTAAAAATAGGTTGTATATTAATAGGAGAATTATATGATATGCCTCATAGCCCCGACTTGAATGTCAAACGCAGTATTGAATTTGATAAACAAAAAATTCAAGAATCATTAGGCGGTCAAAGATTTTCTACTATGTCTAGTTTTGGAAAAAGCTATTTATTAGACCAAAACAAATCTCCATTTCACGATTATACTGCTAATGGTGCTAGAGGTTTATATGGTGGCAGAATGTCGTATGATATGAAATTTAGTTTTCTTAACTCAACAGATGTGATGCCCGATGACTATAGTAATTTTAACGATAACTCAGTTGTAGATGATTTGTGGAACGCTACACATGGTAGACACACGCCATTTATATTTACTCAAGATGGAACAAGTACATCTGAATCAGATTATTTATTTGCTAGGTTTGGGCAAGATAGTTTGCAAATGAACCAAGTAGCAAATGATATGTTTGATGTTTCAATGAAAATTGAAGAAGAATTTTAATTTGCATAAATAATATTTTATGCTAATTTACGGATAGTATTTAGTCTCTTTTTTTGAGGGGTGGTTTATCTAGCCACATTCCAGTGGCAACCTTCTTGTTAGATATTCACACTTCCACCCCTCTTTTTATAACCCTTTACAAACCCTATAAAAAAATACTTGCATCTTAATTTTAGGGGTTATAGATTATAGTTGTGAATTTATTTAAAATAACAAGGAGACACAAATCATGTTACTTAAAAAAAGCGAAGTCAAAAAACTTATAAGAGATGAGGGCTATAGAATTAGCCCCGATTCTTATGAGGGTATAAATAGAGCGGTAGAAAGCACGATAAAGCAAATGCTAGTGCAAGTAGCCAATGACAATATGAAAACCTTAATGATGCAACATACGGGAGCGAGAACGACCACAATAGAATCTAATTCTTGCTCAAGGTGTGCTAATATCAAAAGCACTTACATTAGGTGGGCGAGAAATGTCCAACAGTTTTGTGCAGATGAAGCAACTATAATGTTTAACAGATTAAGGAGTAGATAATGTTAATTCAAGAAGTAAGACCTATTAAGAAAAAATGCAAGATTTGCGATAAGTATAAATTACACGAAGAGATGGAAACCGCTAGTTGGAGAACACTTAAAAACGGAGTTCGTAAACATTATCGCAGAAGAGTTTGTAAAAAATGTTGGTATTGGAAAAATGCTAGACCAAAAAGAGATGCTAAAATTCATTGGTATAAAGAAATCAAACTTGGATTGTCTTGTGAATGTTGCGGGTACGATAGGATTCCACAAGCGATTGAATTTCATCATGTAGACCCATCAACAAAACTAGCTAATGTTTCAGATATGGTTTACAATGATTATTCTATTAAGACGATATTAAAAGAGATTAGAAAATGTGTTGCTTTATGTGTTTTATGTCATGCAGAGGAGACCCACAATGATAGCACCAACTAATGTATTTGAATTACATAAGCTAAGAGAATATTGCCTTAAATTAGGTAGTTTTATCCGAAGCCTAGACAACCATCTAGGCTTTGATAAACAAAGCGATTTAGAGCATATATTAAAAGAACTAGATATAATGAAAGCTAGGATTGATGTTATGATTTTAGAGATGGATGCTTTTGAACAAAATAATTTAGGAATGAAATAAAAATAAGGGGTGGTATTTTATCTATGTCATTATTCCTTTTGACATAGGCATTTTTTATTATTGACACAATAAACCCACCCCTTTATTTAAAATGGAGGATTTATGAATAAAATATTAGATGATTTAATAAAAATTAATATTAGATTAAATAAAAGTTTTACAAAAACCGCAGAAATATTAAGTGATAATATTAAGGTTATTGATGAGATGAAACAATTAATAGATGATATTGAAAATAGGTGTTAACAATATGGGGGTAATTAATAATGAAATCTAAAAAACAAAAAATAAAAGAGCATTTAGAATATGGTAATGGCATTACTCAAAAAGATGCGATAGAACTTTTTAATGCTTACAGATTGTCCGCAGTAATATTTGATTTAAAAGAAGAGGGAATGAAGATTGAAACTATAGATAAATCTCATACAAATGCAGATGGTCAAACTATTAGGTTTGCAGAATATAGAATGATAAATGCGGTGGGAAATAAAGACCAGATTAGTATGTTTGGAGAAGAGCCAAAAGAATTTAGAAGATGGCTTGACTCTCCGCCTAGACTAAAAAAGGGAGATATTAGATAATTATATGGGCATGGGGTTTTACAACACACCCAATACGTCATGTTGTTCTTCGCTTTCCTCATGCCCAAAACTTTAGGAGTAGACTATGAAAAATTTTTTTGAAAACTTTGAAATGTGGATGTTATTATATATTTGCGGAGCGTTCACTGCGGTAGTAATACAATTTTTAATTAAACTAATATATAGGAGTATTTAATGGATAATAATAGGAAACCTAAGATTGATTTTGAACAAGGTAAAAAATATAAAATTCAATTAATCTTTGATGAGTGTAAATCTGGCAGGACAACAAAACCAGATGGCAAATCTTATAATTGGTATTTATACCAATGTCAGTATAATTCTAATGAATATACATTCTTTGCAGATTACGACTTACACGATGAATTAAAAAAATATGGTCGTGGCGATATTTTAGAGATTCAAGATAATTACGTTGGGGATAATCCTTATGGTCATGATTGGTCTGTTATGTCAGTTGGTGTATCTGATTCATTAGATAAGATTATGAAAGATAGTAAGAATAAAACAGAGATTAAGATTGAATTATTTGCTTGTATGAAAGTCGCATCATCATTTAGTAAATCATTAGATGAGTTAAAGATGA
>CETN01010839.1_pt1 | contig 19695 bp, 12 predicted proteins | sample 531301 | NCBI WGS metagenome assembly CETN01 (sample SAMEA2622656, study PRJEB7988) | marine metagenome | isolation source: saline water (ENVO:00002010), including
CTGGTGCTCTTGATAATCTATAAATTACAAGACTATCTTCAATCATCCTAAGTTGATTGACTGCCTTAATTGCCTTATGTAAATATGATAATGTTGATCCTTTATTTCTATCTACTAATCCACTGGTACAATAAGCAACAGAATCCCTAGTCATTTTAATACCTTTATTTCCACCAGTCATAGCTGATGGCATTTGTGATGGGTATGTTGATTTAGGACTATAAACAAAATACTCTTCAATCTTAGGAAATTCATATTCCATGGGATTGTCATTATTAATATTAGCTAATCTTGCCTCCTTGGATTCTCTCTTTTGTTGTCTTACATATCTAATTTTCATGGAATCAATATACCTCAATTCCATTATTCCTTCTTGAGGATTTTTGAGATCAATTACTTTGTGATAATATAATCTACCATCCACATACCAATTACGATATATCTCATGTGCTTTTTTATCAAAATCTAAAAGGTCTTTTACTATCTTAAATTCTTCTCTAATTCTTTTCTTTATACCATCACTGGCATTTAAATTTGATAGTTCTATTTCTACAGGAGAATCATTAGTGTCTGATACAATAGCTTCATTTACAATATCTTCAATGGCACTATCACACTCAGGGTGTAGTGCCATTTCTCTATATCTTTTTATTAAATCAAATTCTGTTCTATATACACCTTCTATGTCTACATATGAACCAAAAAATCCACTGGTTAAATAGTGATCAGAACCATCTGCATTATTAGGAGGTATTGGGGATACTACCCCAGATGGTATCTGTTCAGTATCCTCTATTGAAAAACCAAATAACCTTGCCATTATTAATACTTAACCTTGTGTACTATTTATTAGGCACCAGCGCCAGCACTTTCAGGATACCAGTATTGTACCTGGAAGTCAACTGTAAATTCCTCAATAGTATCAGTTGTATCATATGATAGATCAATAGCAGATATTGTGGTTGGGAAAATATCCACAAATCTATATTGAGCTAGTATGTTACTATCAGTTGCTGGACTATTTACAGCTTGCTGTGTTGGAGCACTTCTACCTAATTGATAAACAATTGCTTGTCCCATATAAGATGATGGATCAGTTAAACCTGATGAATCTGCATAGTTTGCAATGTTTTGTGCCCATGCTTGGAATGCTCTGTAATGATTGAAATCTTCATCATTCATCACTGTTACAGTCCATGGGTCAAATGTTCTATCACTAGAAACTTTTAACACACGTCCTCTGAAAGGAATATCAATTTGACCTACATTTGATGCAGGTAGATTTGCTGCTTTACATAAAAATCTGAACCTGTCTCCATCAAATGTTCCATCACCATCACCTTGTATACCAAGGTTTACACCATCAGGAAAATTAACTTGAACCTCAAACAGATTGGGGCGTACACCACCACCAATCAGTTTAGATTTAAATTGAGAGATAGTCCTCTGTGGGATTGTTGCCATTTTTTAAGATCCTCCTTTTGTTATTTAGATATGATTAGTTAAACTCTGCCAGCTACTTCTTCAAAACTCACTCCAGTTCTGGTAGCTACAAAGGTTAGTGTAACAAAGTTGATAGACCTTGCTGGTTTCAGGAATATGTCTGCCCTGAATTCATTATTGTCAATCACATCAGGAGTGTTATTTGTTTCATCACAAATAACCAGGAACCCATTTAGTCCCCTCTTTGCCTCAACATCCCTTAAGAATGGTTCAACAATATTAACAAAGTTTGCTCTTGTAACTTGATCATTAAGTTCAAAGAGTTGAGCCTCTGCTGCTTTTTGCAGTGACTGTTCAATAGTTAGGAATAATCTTCTTACATTAATTCTGTCAAATGCAGAAGCAAATCCTAATCCAGTTTTATCACCAAAGAGAAGTATTCCAGTTCCAGGTTGATTAACTATTGAGTTAATTCTTAATGGATAAAGTTGATCTCTTTGTGCTTTATCAGGATTGTATGCAAGTTTTATTGCATTATTTAATATTCCTCTTTGCTGTCCAGCAGGTGAGAACCAAGGGAAGGAATTGATACTTGTTCTGACCATCAAACCTGCTACGTCAGCATTGGTTGGAATAAATCTGAACTTGTTATTAAATCTATCAAAGGTGTATTTGTATCCTGTATCAAATACTGCGTATGATGAAGATGCTAATGGACTATAGAATTCAATTATGTTGTCAGTTTGTGTGTCAGTATTTGTTATGTTAACAACATCTGCCCTATGGGGAGAAATGACTGCCATACAATCTTTTCTGGCACCAGCTATAGAAATTAACCTACCTGCCTTTGCTTGTGAGTCTTCTTTATTTCCTAAACCTGGACCCATGATTAAATAATCAACTGCTATCTCATCTTTATTCTTGAATAAATTATATGATGTAATCAAATTACCAAGTGTTGCTGTCATTCCACCAGTGGCAGAGTAATCAACACCACCTGTTAAAGTGTATGTTGCATTACCAATCACATTAAATACTATTCCTTGAGCATCTCTACTCCATCCACCAGCAGCAGTTGTTATTGGAGTATATCCAGAACTAAAATCAGATGCTGCTACAAAACCATCAGAACCATCTGAAGGATCATCTCCTGCATAAACATACTCAGAGAAATCTGCTAAGAAATCTTTATAGTATATTTTTTGTGGTGCATTTTCTGCAGATATTGCGTCTTTTGCTTTTGATAAATTTAAATTTTTCTCTAATAAATTACCTTGTATACCAGTTACAGTTCCTAAATCATCTATCACCACCACATGAATAGCATCATTTCTAGATGATCTATCAGATGCATAAGTTGTGGTTGTTGGTCTAGGTGCTATAGAACTCCAAAATACAGTTGAATTAGTTAATCCAAGTGTTTGAGAATCATACCAATCAATTACTTCACCAACAGCAGTTCCCAATGTTGTGGTTGCTATACCAACAGTAGATGAATTTACAATAGTAATCTCATTTCCTGCTTTAAATGATCTTGCTTGATCACCTTGAGCATAAGTAACATTAGTTGATACACCAGCAGTTGTTTCTCTTTGTGTTATTCTAACATCAATTGTTGTTTCTCCAATACCTGTAATGATTCCTTTTAAGTGTCCAGTGAAACTTGATGTGTCACCTGAACCTGCTATTACTTGATTGGTTAATGATGTAGAAACACCCATACCAACTGTAACACCAGTAGTAGAGCCAATTGCTAATGTTTGATCTGCCAAGTTATCAATCATGCAAACTTTTAAATTGTTTGCCCATGAACCTGGATTTTTAGCTGCTAATCCCCAAGTTTGAGTATCATCAGAATAGTTAGCAACAAAATCATCATAGTTTTTAATTTTCAATGAGGTGTCAACATTACCATTTCTGTCACCATTAGCATTATTTAATTGAGCGTCATCAGTTCTAACTACTTTAAGAACTCCTCCATAAGTAAGGAAAGATGATGCACTCATCCAATATTCATACTGTGCATCAGTGGAAATTGGTTTTCCAAAAGTGTTTATCAGCTGAGTTTCAGTAGAAATGTCAATTGCTTCATCAACAGGTCCTATTTCAAAAGGACCAGCAATAGCACCAATATTATCTAATACATTCTCTGCTCTCCCAACTGTTAAATCAACCTCCCTGACTAATACGCCTGGAGATAATTGAGGAGTCGCCATGTTTTTCTCCGTAGTCTCTGTTTATCTAAAAAATATTTATTGTTTATGACATTTACAGTGGGGAAACATCGCATGAACTACCAGTCTGGATATGTCCAATCTAAAAAAGGATTTATTTTTTTTCTATTTTTTAATATTCTTTTAATTGTGCACTCTTTACATTCATATGAATAAGAGGATGGAACTGCCCCTCTATTTTTTCTTGTTCTATAAAAACCCTCTATTAAATTTTTAATTTGTCCACATGATCTACAGGTCCTATCATGTAATAATAAATGACCTAATTTAATTTGCTTATCAATCTCCACTATCTATATTCCCACATATATGATCTATCACCATACTCATCTGTATTCCAATCTGGAGGACCATCTTTTAATCTATCTAAACTAACTGATCCCCTTTGATCTATCTTCCATGTATCACCTGCATCATCAACAAAACTATCATCATCCAACCCATCCATGATAAATCCAAATGGCGACATATCTTGCTCTATTTGATTTTTTTGTTCTTCATACAATCTCTTTCTAACATCTTGATCAGTGAGTTCCTTAAAATAATCTTGTGCTACTATCCATGCATATATTACAAGACACATAGCAAGATCATCATTACATCCCTCCTCTGCTTCAAATGAATTATGCTTTTGAATAAATGTTGTTAATTCACTAAGTATTTCATAATCTTTAAATATTAATTTATCTTCCTCAATCATTGTTTTAAGATTAAGGGCACCTACTTTTTTAACTGTCTTTGACATCTTGACACCCAGTTGTGTCTTTTTACCAGAAAAACCTTGCCCTACAATTTGACCTGCTCTACCACGCATAGAACACATCAATAAATTTTCATACTCTAAATCATAATTTAGTGTGGCAGCTACTTGATCACCAACATCATTTACCTCACATAATATAAATGCCTCATTGTAATTTTTTGCCACCTCATATATTATATTTGGAAATAGCATAGGTTTTATTTCATTGTTTCTATACTTGGCAACAACCCTATGTGGAAATTCAGAGATATCAGTTACTACAAACGCAGAATAATCTCCACCAACTCCTCTAGCAACATCAACAGTTATAAGATAATCATGTTTTTTAATTGATCTTTCATAAACATCTAGTCCTGCACTTGTTGTGGTTGGTGTTTCATAGATTAATGATCTAAGTTTTGATGGAGATATTAATGTATCAACAGATCCTAAAAATTCACATTCAAACTCAACTTTAAATTGTTGTTCAGAAGTATTAGAAATGGTGGATTCTCTCCACTTTTCATCCCTACCTGGAACCTCACTCCAATGAACATCTGTGGGAATATATTCATTTTTTCCTTGTTCAGCGTCATGCCACAACCTGTAAAAATGATTCATACCATGAGGTGTAGAGACTATGATAACCTTGGTGCTCTTACCTGATGTGATAGTGGGATAAACTGAACTAAAGAATGAATCAGCAATATGATTAGGCACAAAAGCAAATTCATCCAAGAATAGGATGTTAAATGACATACCCCTAACAGCAGATGCTGATGTAGAAGCAGCAAGAATTTTAGAACCATTTTCTAATTCTAAACTTCCTCTGTTCCATGCTATGATACCCTGTTGCATCCACTTAGGTAAATTTTCATATGCAGTTTGCAATCTACCTAAAAGTTCTCTAGCAGTTGCTGCTTTGTTAGCCAATATGCCTACATTGACACTATCATTAAAAACAACATAATGTAAGAGATAAGATACCACAGTGGTAGATTTACCAGTCTGTCTAGGCATCTTACATATATTAAATCTATTATCATGAAAGTTTTTGATTAACTTTTTTTGAAAATGATAAGGTTTAAATGGAGTCAAACCCTCATCTAGACTTACAATTTTTACATATTTTTCTGCAAAATAAATGGGATCATTTCTACATGCATAAAATTCAAGAATTTGCTCCTGAGAAAATTCTTGAGATACATTTGCTTTTTTTAAATTGGGATTGCCTAGATAAATGTTGTCCATAATAATCTCCTACATCATTTCATATTTTCCAAATTTTAAATCATGATCTCTAGTTCTTTGTTGTAATTCTATAATTTTTTCTAGTCTTTCTAATTTTTTTTCTAAATCTCTAACTTGTTCCTCCTGTGTGGAGGATAGGTGATCCTGGTTCATACTGGGAAACTTGGTAGTTATAGAGTTTAGCACCAGGATACACTTTCTCTATCTGATCCTGAACTTCTCTACGTGTGGGGGTCTTGAGCATAGGGAAGAATATCTTTAGCATGTAATTCCTTCCTCTAAATCCAAGATAAACATCTATAATGTTTCCTGTTGTAGTTTTGATTCTAGTCGCTTCTGAAATGCTTCTGTGACAAAAATCCTTATAGGAAATCATTATGATTTTACATTACTACATTGATATTTATTAAAATTATACTTGCAATGCTGTAAAAACAACCTTGAATGTGGTAGAACTTGATGATGCAGGAAATCCAAGCAATCTCAAAGCACCACTATTAATATCAGTGGAGAATGTTGCAATTCCTGTTGGTTGATTGATAGTTCCAAATTCATTCATATATGTATTTGTGCCATCATGAACTACATTTATAGTTGTCATATTATAATTAGATCCTTGAACTGCCTGTATCTGATAACTAACAGATCTATAAGTGGACGCACTAATTGACATTACAACTGCTTGTCCTGTAGCAGAAGTGGTCTTTACACCAGATTGAATATCACCAGCAATCAACTCTAGATTAGTGGCAGATACTGGTTCAAAGGTAAACTCCTCCTCTGTTGCATTATATCTTAAGAATCTACCATCACCTAGATTAGAATCATCAACATCATCTAATCCTGTGAGAGTGCTACTGCCAAGTGCTGTGCTTGCTATACCAACCCACTTATTACCACTATAAATTAGTAATTCATTTGTTCCTGTGGTTTGATCAAAACTTACATCATCAAGATCCTTGATGAATCCAGCACCACCTCCACCAATAGTGTATAATTGTTGCTCAACTCTGTTTACAAATAGTCTATAGTTTGCTGCTAAATCCTGAAGAGTAGCAAATTTTTGATCTGTGGGAGTAAGAGGGTCATTGCCTTGTTTTTCTGAGGGGTCAGGTGCAATAGGACGATTGTTAACTATTTCCTCACTTAAATTTTTCTGTGTGCCTTTGATTTCCTCTACAATTTTATATAACTCTGATATGTTTATAGAGTGAGACTCTGCTTTTTCCCTTAATTTTTTAATGTCTTTATCATAATATTTTACCTCTGGAAGATTGGCAACTTCTTCTTTCAATCCATTAAAGTAATTTTTTATTTCTTTATTTTCATTTCTATATTTACTATTAGATTCATCTATCTTTTTTTCAATATTTTGTTTTGCCTCATTTAGTTTACTTAATATATTCTTCTTTAACAATCTATCATCATCTTTAAATTGATTTCTATATTCATATATTTTTAGTGCAGTTTCTTTTAGTTCATCATATATTTTATTCTTAGTTTCTTGCAAATAATCTTTTACTTCTTTGATCTCAACCTTTTTTTCAAAATCTTTAGTATCAAAACTTTCTGTTAGATTTTGAATATCTTGATTAAATGTATCTTTGAGAGTTCTAAGATTATCATTAACTTTATCAAAATCATCATCTATAACACTGAAAGTTTTTCCAATCCAAGAAAAATCAGGAACCTCATTTACTTCATTAACCCACTTAGGAAACTTAGGAATATTTGCTCTAACATCATCTATGCTTTCTTTTAAGGATTCTATATCATCTTCATAATATCTTACTTCAGGAACTTCTGGAATACTTTCTTTTACTTGTTCTATATGAGTAAGAAGTTCTTGTAGTTCATTATCATATGATTTTATTTCAGGTATCTCAGGTATACTCTCTTTTACATCATTGACTAAACGTAATAACTCAGGCCAAGGGGGAACTATATCTTTTACTTCTGCAAATGTTTCACCCTCAAGATTTTCTATGGTCTGAGTATCCTCCTTCACATGGTGAGTCTTACCACATTTTTTGCAAGGGTCTTGCCCACATTTACAATTACATTTTTCCTCTACAATATATTCTTCTATTGATGGTAAATCTTCTTCTTGAATTAAATCAGACAATGAGGGTAATATCTCACTTCCCACATAGTCGTCAATAGATGGCAGATTTTTATAGTCGTCAGACATGTTATGAGTATCAAAATACTTTGGGATTTCTCTCCCTATGTTTTATTTATTATCTTCTAAATTAACAGACTTCAACATCTTAGCTAAATCAGCAGTTGATCCCACAAATAAAGAATTGTTAACTGTATTTGGTCCTTTTTGTTTTCTATCCTCTTCAACATCTTTTAATTTTTTTTGTAAATCCATCAACTTATCAGTTGCATCTGAAACACTTTTTATTAATTGACCAGCAACTTCATATGCTCTAGGCATTTCACTGTCTTGAGCTAATTCAAGAATACCATCTATTGCCTCTTGTCCTTTTTCTATTATGCTATAAAGATTACCTCTTGTATATTCATAGTCTCTTTCAATGTCAGTTCTCTCATGCTTCTCTGGTTTAGTTATTCCAACCTTCTCAGGATCTGGAGGAACTATCTCTGCAGATACATTAAAAGCATCATTCAACTGATCAAAGTTTTTAGTCATTTTATGTGGTTCCACTGAATCCAAAATCATCTCCAAATTCTATGGAGTTATTATCTGTAGAAGTAATCACTTTAACTTCTGCTCCAAGAACATGTGATGCAGCAGATGTATTGTCTTGTGCTCTTCTTACTGTCAATGTGGTGCCTGATATGGATTCAACAAACATTTCTTCTTGATCAATGTAAATGTAATTGGTTGCTTCTATACCAGAGGCACTATTAACATTTATAATACCAACCTTTTCATCTATATTTTCACTTAAATTTGTAGTGACTGTATCTCCATATGCTTTAGTAGCTCTAGGTACAACACTATAAGTAACTTCTCTAACTGGAGTTGTAGTTTTAGATCCAGAAACATATCCAATAGATGCTTTTTTGATAATGTCTTTAGAAACATCTGTGCTAACAGGACCAAACATGTATGTCTTAGCAGTGAATCTCATAGTATAGATAAGTGCTCTTCTAGTGGAAAAATCACTTTCATAATCATCACTAGTAGTGATTGAGTTTAAAACAATTGGTATATCTCTTTTTTCTCCAATGGTATCAACTAAATCCACTGATACAGTATAAGCAGGTTGAAAATATGGAAGTATTTGTTCTACTATCTGAAGCATGTCATCATTTAACTTAGTGAAAACACTGAGTTCAAAATCTAAGTTATATGGAACAGGTAAAAATGTTTTTGCTATGGTGCTTTTATCACCCTTGACACCTTTTAAAAATGTTTGTGTGGTCGTAGATTTTCTAGCAGGATCATAACTTAAACCATTTAGTTCAAAAGACATTCTTGGTAATGTAATTTGAACTGGTTTGTTTAAATCTGGAACCTGCTCTAGTCTTGCTAGAAATTTTTGTGTTGGTCCATATGCCAATGGCACTTTTGTAGTGCTGACAACAGAATCATCACTATTAGTATGCTGAATATTAATATTGTTGAAGATAGAACCAAATGCTATTATGGTTCTTCTCATAATTTCGTGATAAAAATATTCAAACATTTTTTATAAACCTTTTATATTGTATTTATGGCATTCCAAAAGGATTGGTGGTAGTAAAGTCTATGATGTCATCTGCAGCAGTTTGAATGGGTGTGTTTTCTGCAAATCCATCATCAACATTTGTGCCAGAACTTATTTGATATTGATAAGTTGCTCCAGACTCACTACCAGTGATTACTTCACCATTGATAAATGAACCTGTGGCAATTGACACTTTAAGTTCTAGGGTTGAAGCATCCCATGACTTAACTCTACCTGTGCTACTGCTTGCAGCACCTGTCACCACTTCATTGAATATATAGTTCCCTTGACCACCTGTGTATGGTGCAGTTACTGTTGCAGTGGGAGCACTAGTATATCCAGAACCACCATTAGTAATTCCAATTTGAGTGACAATACCTACATTGTCACCACTACCCATGTATGCTATGGCAGTGGCTGTTGTGCCTGTTCCTGATGGGGCAGAGAAGGTGATTGTAGGTGCAGTAGAGTATCCACTACCACCAGTAAATGTGACAACTCCTAATGTTCCATCATTAATTGTGGCAGTAGCAGCAAATCCTGCTCCACCACCACCTACCACAACTATGCTTGGTGCCACTGTATATCCTGCACCTGGATTAATAATATCAATGCGTTGTATTTTAGATGATTTCACTCCATCATAGTCAACAATGTTGTCAACCATAGAAGCTATACCAACAGCAGTTATGCCCCCTGCTGGAGCAGAGGAAATAGCAACTCTAGGTAAACTAGTAAAATCTTCTCCCCTATTGGATATAGTAACAAAGGATACTCCACCATCAACTATACCAGTTGTAAGCACTGCAGCAGTTCCTGATGCCACTAGAGTGAGTGTTTCAATATAACCTGCTTTTTCTAAGTTATCATCAATATCACCTACTCCAGTATCAACAACAGAGTCCTCATATCTGAACAACTCACATCTTAATTCATATACATAATTTTTCTTTAATTGGTAGAATGGTTTTTCATGTTCTACAAATTTAATTTCAAATAATCTATCACCTAATGGAAAATAAATTAAATCTCCTTCCTTAGGTCTGGTTGCTAATTCTATATTAGGTATGTTTTTAATAAGTGGTGTAATGTAATTTTCAAATCTATCTTTAGAAATTATAAGAGTTAAATCATCTAATGGTTGCACACCAAATTTAGATAATAAAGATCCTTGACCTTCATATCCATCAAAAGTATCTACATAAGCTTCAATAGGTATTGCCTCTTGAAATTTAGATTCAATAACTTCTTGAATTACTGTATTTTTAGTAATGTATCTTCTGGGTATGTAAAAAATTTCAACTCCATAAATTTTGAGTTGCTCATTAATTAAACTTTGAACTAAATTTTGCTCACCAGAAGATCCCTGTAGGAAATAAGGATTAAGTGTCATATTATTACCCTATCATATCTAAAGGTGGAAGTTCATAAGTATTAGACATATTTTCTTTTATTTTATCTAAGTCTCTCTCAGCATCCTCATATATTTCTCTTCCATTTAACTCCACCCCACCAGGCAGTTTTACCCCTGAGAATTTCATTAAATTTTGACCCCATTGTTTTTTAATTAGTGCAGTGGCGTATGGTTTTAGAAATGAATCATTATATACTTTAGTGTAATCATCTGGATTTAATAATCTGAAACAATCTATAATTATATAATCATCAACAGTCACACTACCCCAGTCAATATCTAAGTATAACCTGTCCTGCCTCTTGTTAAATCTTATTTGTTTTTCTGTTGTTAGTAAGAAATCAATATCTTCAAGATAAGTTTTTACCATTGCGTATGATAATAATTCAGTTGATCCCCAATAGTAAATATCATTTAAAAATAATTGATATTTAACACTAAACATATTATTAGTAACAGTGTTGCTACCATCAAAATGAAATATTTTTGTAACCCCTATCACTTCTGGTGGTATTGGTAGATAATTACTATTTTCTTCAAAACTAAATTGTGTAGTTATTCCAACTGTTGTATTTACTGTGGTGGTTGTTATACCTGCTGTGTTGTTACTACCACCTCTTGCTCTACCTCTATCAATATCCTCCTGTGTAATTTTATATTTCATATAAGTTTGATATACCCCATCAAAATGCCTCTCCTGAAAATACTGAAGGGCATCATCAATAAGATCCTCTATCTGTTCATCAGCAACATTTATTTCTAATACTGGTGCGCCTAATTTTCTTTTACAGTAATCTATTAGTTCTGTTCTAGATGCAGGTTGCGCCATTTATCTAATACTCTAGTATATTTTTATTTATGGTGCTGATGATATTCCAGGTATTACTAAAACATCTCCAGATACTATTCTAAAAATAGATGATCCAGACCCAACTAACACATCATAAACATATCTACCCTCAGGTAATGATCTAGTGGCAGTAGATCCAAGAGACAACCTAAATTCACCTGATTTAGCACTAGTAAATCCCACATTAAATGTTTTAATTGCATGAGAAGATGATCCAATTGATACACTTTTTGCTAGTTGAGATGAACCAGTGTATCCAGTAAAATCAAATGCAGTTCCTGATGTGCCAACCACTGTATAGTCAGCTATTAAATCTGCTCCAGTGTTAATTGTTAAATTAACACCATATGCAACTCCTGAACTAGGATCAAATGTAAAAGTATTTTTAGCCATTTGACAATGCTCTTAGTAAATTTTTAATTTCATTTATATCATTCTTTAGTTTGCTCAAATCACTTTCAATATTATCTATTCTTTCAGCACCCCTTTTCCTCCTGGCACGCATGGAAAGATAATTATTGTATTCACTTGAATCATTATTAATGATAGCATTTGTTCTATTGTCACGTATTAAATCAACATGACCATCTACATTTGTGTAATTCATATTATGCAAGTGCTAGGACTCTTAGATTTTTAACTCTAGGAGGTTGTGCTTGATTAGTTGCTGTTCCTATCAATTTTATACTGAAGTATCTAAAGGTTGGTAGATTATCAATTGTAAATTCATAATCTTTATATACAACTTGTTTTGATGTATATGCAATTACATCTGTCTTTGGATGTAATTTATCAGGCAATCCACTATTCTTAGATGGATCTATAATTTGTCCTGATGTTAATAAGTTATCATGTCCAGGGAATGGTTCATATATTAACTCACCATTTGGTTCTTCAGTTATAGCATAAAATGCTCTGATGTCACTAGTAACATTAATATGCCCTTCCATATGTATTTTAATAGAAGTTGCACCATTCTCTAGAGTGACTGGTGTTGATGCATATACAAATGAGTTTGGATCATTTAATAATCCCTTTACTCTATTATCAGTGGTAAAATCTGATATTGGATTATTAACCCTATTTGAAGTTAATATAACTGCAACTCTATCCAAATCAACTATTGGAGATACTGTTGGTGAAGCAGTTTCAAATGATAAATTCATTGTAAATGATTTATTATTTGGTAGATTTGGTAAAGATGTGGTCTCATTTATTCTAGATGCTATCATTCTAGGAGTTGACATGAAATTATTAGATGTCAAACTAATATTCTCAAATCCTTTATCTTGATATGGCACCTCACTACCATCAATACTAGAACCAGAAACTGTTCTAATTTGAGAAGTTATATTGGTAGTTGTTGGTGTTATATTCTGAACTATTGGAGTTACTATTTCAAATGGTATATTTTCTGTAGATTTAACTTTTGTACCACCAGAAGATTTGGTATCATTTAAATGTAAGATTGGGAAGCTAGTTCCTACAGATCTATCAACACCATTAGTTGACATATTTAATTTAATATTATAATGATCCAATCCAATAGGATCTGTAACTGTGGCATCAGCTATGTTATGATTTGTATTAATTCTTCTTAAAGAAACTCCATTCAATTCATATTTGTGTACAAAATCACCAGTGGAGTGTGTAAGTGTTTGTGTTGAATCAACTCCTCTAGTTACACCATTTAATGTATTAGCTACGACATTACTATATGAAAGTATTTCACTGCCAATTTTAACAAATCCTAGATTTGTTGTACCAACACCTACATTCTCAAATGTTGCAAATTGTGAACCATCATTCACAACTAATGAACCTGTGGATGTAGAGTCATAATCTGCCTCTAATGTTGTTGGTAATATATCAGATTTAACATTAGTTAAAGTCACTACATTTTGAGTGGAATGCATTCCATGATTTTTTTGATTAACTTTAATGTGTAATCCATCAGTATCTACTATTGGATCTCCAGATAAGAATACATTACCACCAGCAGTAAAGTTCAAAGTTGTGGTAACACCAGAACTATTAATATATTGAATTGTTTTACCAACACCTGTGGCAAATTCACCTTGAACATTATCAAGAATTAATTCATTTGGTCCTGTGATATCAGATATTGATAATTTGATATTTCTTCCAAGTGAATTAATACCTACAGATGTAATACCAACCACATCTCCAACTGAATATCCAGTTCCACCATTTGCTATTGTGGCAGCCACTGCAACTCCATTTGTAATAGTTACATTGGCAGTTCCATTTCTTCCACTACCAGTTAAAGTGCTCAATGTAACATTAGAATAAACTTGACTTCCTGATGATGGAGTGTACCCCACACCTGCATTGGTAATTGTTAAATTACCTGTTGCTGTTCCTGCTGACCCAACATAATTTCCTGTTGCATTACTGCCTTGTTGTAATATAGTATTTCCTAAATTTAATCCAGTATCAGAAACTGTTGTTCCTAATCCAACTCTAATTTTATTAGATGATAATTCTAAAGAATCCTTAATTAAAGGATTAATATCATCAGATGCAGGAAGCAATGATGGATTTACAAAATTTATATTACCAGTTTTATTCTTAAATTGAGCTCTATACAATGTATATTTAAGATCTTCAAACTGACTTGGATTCCATGTTTCACCATTTTGAGATTTAAATAAAGATCCAAGTGTTGGTTGTGAAGAAACTGTTACTTGTTCAGACTCAGGACTGTTTATTGTAGCAACATCAACTTCACCCATGCGTGAAATCCATGCTTGATAATTACTGCTTTGTGATAAGAGAACAACACAATAAGTTTGTCCAGCAGGTAAATAAACAGGTGATGGGAATTTGACTGATGTTGGAATAGTTGCATTATCTGATACTGCAACTAAATCAGAGTCTATAGTAACATCTCCAAATGGTATGACTTCATCAGTTGGTAATCCAAGTTTTACAGTTCTTAACTGAACCATTAATGGTAGAACATCATCTTTTGCAGCTATATAAACATCAACTTGTGTTACAAAAATACCATTATTATTTTCTACAAAGAAAGTTTGAGCAAGAGGATCAGTTTTGTTTTCACATACCCAATAATAATTCTCAGGATCATTATTTTGATGGAACTGATTAGCACCACCCCATTCTTGAGATGGTGATGCCTCCACAGCAGCTTTTGCTGTTCCCTCTGCAGATCCACCAATCTGCTTCTCCATGTATTCCATGACCACTGCTTGTGCTGCTGCAACAGCTTCATCATTAGTTGATTCATTATTTTCTACACTACCCAAAACAGCAAAAGCTTCTGCAGTTTCTGGATTTCTTGCTAAATCACCTTCCCAATAATCATATCCAGGACCATCAGGTTGCCTACCTAGTATATCAAGATAAGCTTGTTCAATAATATCAGGATCAGATTCTTGAGCAACAGCTCTATGTGTTCCATCTTCAGTTATTGAACCTTGAGCCTCAATCCACTCAGTATCTCTAAAAGTATTAAAATCAGATACCAGTAAATTCTGATCAGCTATTGTTTGTTCATTGATGACAGTTTCTTTTCCATATTCATTAGCAACAACTGTTTGACCATCCTCATTAGCTATGGCTATTTGACCTCCTGGTGTCAATTGGTACGTACCTGTTATTACCTCCTCTTCTCCTTCGCCATTTATTATGACAACTTCTGGAGGATCTACTTCTGGAACTACAACAGGATGATCATAATCTGTTTCAACTCCTACTATTTCAGAACTAGAAGTAGTAAATGTTTCTCCAGATATTGATTGTGTCTCTATTTGTTGTTGAGTATGTGTAGTTATATTTCTAACACTTATTATGGTTGATTGAAGTGTTTCTATTGTTCCTGTTGATTCAAATGTTTCAGTAGCATCTGTTGATACATTTCTAGGAACTTGACTATTTGTTGAACTACTTGATAATCTGAATACTTTTGATCCTGTTTCAAATTTTGGAGTTGTTATATCATTTGGATTTGGAATAAAGAATGATCCTCTTATTCCTCCAAGAGTATCAGTTTTTAATTTAAAATCAGATATTGTTGCTTGAGCACTAGATGTTTGTCCTACTAATTTTAAACCCTTTTCAACAAAACCATGAAATAGGTTTTCAGATTTATCTGCTAAACTTAAAGTGTCAACATTTAATATAGTTGTTGTTGTTGAATACTCAGCAGGTATATTTAAAGTATCACCTAGATTGGAATCAGTATCTTCAAACTCTGTTGGATTTGCAGTTATGGTATCAACCAATACTGCACCTGCATCATTTCTACTTCTATTAAATAATGGTGTTGATTGGAAATATGGATTAGTATCATATATTATAGCTGGATTATCAAAATCTCCAAATTTATGATTAGCAGTTGCTACCCTAAATCTAATTAATTCATCCCCATTAGAGTTTGTTCCAACAACAGTTTCACCAACTTGGAATATTCCAGTTGTCATTGTAATTTGTAGTAATTTTGGAACAACAAACTTATTAACATTTTCGCCATCAAAGAATGCAAATATATTGGTTGTGGGTTTTAATCCTTTTGCTGAGAAATCTATATTTCTAGATCTCATAAAGGAAACCAAATCAGTATTAACTACTTTTGGACCTTCATTAATAGTGCTAAAAGTTTCTCTTTGAATTGATCTTGTTCCTACTCTTTGTTGCTCTGATGATGCAGATTGGAATGTTCTAGTTACATTTCTAAATTCTTGTCTTTGTTTAGTGTGAGAACCAACTGTTTCCCAAGATCCAAACGAAGTTGACACATCTTGATTAATTAAAGTTTCACTACCAACCCATGTGGTCTCCCAAGCACTCCATGTTACAGGACTATATCCAGTATTTGGATCAAATCCCCCTGCTCCAACTTGCTCTGATGTCTCAGTGTATGTTGTTAACTCTTCTCTTTTGGCTGAAATGGTAACTTGATCTAACCAAACATCTGATGATGGTGTTAAGGTTACAGATCCACCATAATAGTTAATTAAGAATGGGGTTACACTTTCTGTTCTAGTTGCAAATGGTTGTTTTATGTGTATTACTTCATGATAATCTAATGATAAAACTCTACCAGTTTTTCTTATATTATTAGAACTATCAAGATCAAGAAGCAAATCTAATTCAGTTGTATATGGTGCTGGTCTTAATTCACCATTTTTAAAATCAATTGAGTTCTTTACTATTGTTTTCTTTATTTGATTATCTGTTGATGAAAAATCATCTACAAAAAATCCTGACTTAAATCTATTCAAACCATCAACATCAGTGATGTTCATATTAAGAGTATCTTTTTCCAATAATGTTAATGATGTGAAAAATTCTAAATTTTCAATTCTTTTTTCAAGTTTATTGATATCATTCATTTGATATCTCTTATAATCTGCTACTCTAATACTTACATCATCAATATTATAAAGAAAAGCAGGTAATTTTATTGAAGCTACTTCTAAAGCTCCATCAATAGCATTAGGGAATTCTGGAGACTCAGCAGGTATGCCATTTATTAATTGAAATTGTCCTTTATCATTTAAAAATATTTTATCCATTCTTGGTAAGAAGAATGAATAATCTAAAATTATTGATTCATCTGATGCTAATATATTAGAAGCAGAATTTCCAGATTCATTAAATGATCTACCTAAAAATTCAAAAGGTGAGTGCGTAGATCCAGAAAATTGAGATACTCTAGGTCTAATGTCTAAAATATCACTTACTCTTACATTATTAATTGTAGGTAATTTTGCGTAATCAAAATTTTCATATGAATTTGCAATTGTTAAATCACCAGTGTCTGATGCAGTAAAAAAGGCAGATTCAAATACCACTAATAAAGATTTTGAGGGTTCAGAAAATTCTTTTTTTCTAACTATTCTGGCATAATCATATATTGTATTTCTTTGACCATCATCATAAGTAAATTCCTCTGTAATATCATTAGAGCCTAATGCTGTTGATGCTAAAGTAGCAGTTATACCTGATTCTTCAAAAGTAAAAGTTTCATTTTTTTGTGGAGAGAAATCATTTAAAGCTATGAAATTTATATTTGAATCATCAAATCTACTAACATATATTCCTCTAAATCCACTATCATTTCCTTTAAATTTCTCACCAATTAATAAATCACCAGTTTTTCCTGTAGCACTATTAATAGATGTTAAAGATGCTTTGGGTAATACTGGAGAACTAGAATCAGTTGACTCCAATACAGCATAGATTAAAGTTGCATCAGGAACTCCTAATGATATTTCCTCATCCTGAACTCTAGTTCCATAAACATTTGAATGAGTTAATCCATCATTTAAAGTTGTTGCACCAATCCCAGACTGAACAAATTTTGAATTTGATATGGTTACAATATTTATTTTTTGTTTTTGTTTTACTTTTTCTTTAACATTTGTTTTTCTTAAAGTAGCTATTAATTTTGCTGAACTATTTGTTCCTAAACCATTTATAGTTACTTCAGAAGATGATCCATTAAACTCAAACTTATCAGTTGATAAAGACTCTGTGCTACCATCTGACCTTAATAAAACATATCTTTCCTCATCATATGGTAGGAATGTTTCATTAACATTACCACTAGGAACTACTCCAGTTGAATTGTTAGTAATATTAACATCAAATTGTTTTCTGATTGTAATTTGTGATGTAGTTAGATCTACATTTGATATATTTCTTTTTGGTAGTCTTGTAAATAAAGTGTTATCTGCAGATGATTGAAACTGTGATGTTAAAACTTTAAAGTTAGATGGATTTATAGTGGTGTTTGGAAGACCTCCCTGATTTATTCCTGCAACAGTGGTTACTCCAGATATTGTTAAAGAATTTTGAGAGACGCTTTCTACTCTAGCGTAAGATGGAATATCAAATCCAGGATTAGTATATTCAACTATATTACCTACAGTGGCTATTCCTATGAAAAATTTATTTGGATCAGCACTAGTAACAGTTGAAATACCAGCTGATGCTCCAGAGCTAGGAGGATTAGTAATATTAACTTCTCCTATTGTAAACAAATCTGTTTGTTTTACATTAGCATTGAATGTGCTAGCTGTTGATACAGTTCCATGAACTGATTTTATATCACTTGTACTAAAAGATGTAGAAGCTGCTCCAATATTTCCACTCTCTATACCATTAAAAATAAATTGTTCACCAGGTATGAAAGTTCCTTTTGTATTGTAAGCAGTGATCAAACCAGAGTTGCTAACGCCATATCTTAAAAATCCTACAGCACCACTAGACTTACCTTTTATATGAGTTGGAACAGATAAGGTTGTTGGAGTGTTTAGTGTTATCTCTGTATATGGTTGAATATCATATAATGCTATATCCCACTCATTCAAATCAGAATTAATAGCATCATAAGATCCTGATTCTAATGCAAAATCATAAACTCTTGCTATACCTATTTCTTTTCCTGCAGCAGTGGTTGAAGCTGCACCTATTCTACTATCCCTCAAACTTACAGTGTAATCAGTCCCCACTCCTATATTGGGTGATCCACTAACTGTATTTAATACAAAAGTAGGTCCAGTGACATAATTTATACTTTGATTCTCTAAAAGTTTTGTAGTTCTTGGTTTTTTAAAATCTAAAAATGAAGGAACAATTGTTTCAATTTCATATCCTCTAACATATGCTTTACCTGGTGATAGTTTATAAGTTCCTAAATCATCACTAGGAGTGTTATTATTATAAGTTATTTGATCATCTGAAAATAATCCATTATTACCCTCAAGATCATTTAATGTATTTCTAGCAGTAACAGAAAATGGTTTTACATAGTAGTTACCAGATTCATCAAAAGTTCTTCTAGCAAACTCTTTGCTTAAATCATCATATTCAGTCCTATTAGTATTAGCAGTTACTTGTCCATTTCTAACCTCCATCAACTCTATAAAATTACGAGATTTTTCTACGTTGATGGGAATTGATTCTAAATTTAGTTCTATGCGTAATCTATCAGCACCAGGGGCTGTAAAATTACTAAATCCTGCAGCATTGTCATTTAAATTTGAATTTATATCAGAGTTTATTATAGATTCTTTTACTCTTAATCC
>CETN01017165.1_pt1 | contig 19676 bp, 39 predicted proteins | sample 531301 | NCBI WGS metagenome assembly CETN01 (sample SAMEA2622656, study PRJEB7988) | marine metagenome | isolation source: saline water (ENVO:00002010), including
ACTATTACCCTTGTCAGTATATGGGTCTTTTTATTTACCTTATACATTATCTTTGTTTCGTCTTATATCTTCATTATGTGAGCTGATAGTAGTATTATAACAGGTACCGATTAAATCGAGGTTTTAAATTTTATGAGAAAATATATAGATTCTTTAGAAAAAATAGATAAAATAGCATGGTGTATCCTTCTTATCCTATTAGGAATGATACTATTTAGTTGTGAATCAGAGTATGTATTCAGGCCTGATTGTGAGGGAGAAGAGAAAAAGGAGATGGTCTGTACTATGGAAGTTGATTTAGTATGTGGGTGTAATGGAACCACCTATGTAAATGCTTGTCATGCGGAGAGAATGGGAGTTAAACGAGTGATACCTTTGGAAGAAGGTGAGGAGTGCAAACATTTTTAATGAAAGAAAATTGGAAGTATCTGAATGAGTATAGAAGATATTCAGATAAAACACATCAGATATACTACGAAGGAAAGTGGGTAACTGTAAAATTTAGTAGGGATGAAGAAGAAAGAAGTAAAAAATCTATTTAGTATGATTCAACTAATGATTGGGATAAGTGTAGTTAGTGCATGTATCATCGCAATCATCTTGTTGTTTGTACTTTATATTGGAAGTAAATTAGGAATATGAATAAACTTTGGACATTTGGGGATAGTTTCACAGCGGGTATAAAACCTGATTACCCTCAATTCGAACCATACAGAGATTATGTTGAGTACTTGAAAATGAAAAGTACAGATATACCTGAATCATGGGGTGGCCAGCTGGCTGAGAAGTTAGATATGGATTATAGAAGTTTCTCCATTGGTGGAGCTTCTAATGAAGAGATATTCTTGAACTTCATGAATAACTGCCATAAATTTAGTAAAGGTGATATTGTAATAGTACAATGGACTTATATGAATAGGTTCTTATGGGGATTACCAAATCACTTATGGATACATGAAGATGCTACACCATTTGGTAAATTCAAAAGAGCAAGTATTGATACCGCAAAAAATACCGAACAATTAGATTCATGGGGAATCGATGTTCCTAAAGAAGTGTTCGGATATATGGCTCAGATGAAATCCGAGGAAGCTTGGTTAACTCAGATATATGCACAAGAAAATCTAATTATGGAGTTTTGTGATAATATAGGAGCTGATTGTTTCTTTTGGGCTACCGATAATAGGATACACTCAAATAAAGGAGAACGACCTCATTATATTTGTAGTAACATTTATAAGGATGGAATCAAGGTTGCAAAATCAACTAATCCAAAGGCTAAGTGGCCATACAATAATACACAATTATATTTAGAAGGATTAAATCAACATGGTTGTACTTCAATCTATATGGAATCAGATGGAATTGTAAAAGATGATTTTCATAAAGGATTCAAAGGAAATACAAGACAATGTGAATTGTTTTATAAATGGATAACTGATACAAGATATGATTACTGGATTTGAAGCTCTTATGTTTGTAACAATGGCTTGTACTTTACTGTATCTTCAGAAAGTAGAACAGATTTATAGATTTCAAGATGATGAGAGATGGTATGCAGTTTGGAAAACTATGTGGTTAGCGTGTTGGATGGCAATGTTAGTTTGTATATTACTAATGTTATTTGAGGAACCAGATGTAAGATATGGTATATAATTTTTGGATTAACGACTTCGATAGAATATCTAATTACAGAGATAAGTATCCTCTTGCATTGGAGATATTCAAGCACCCACAATCTTTTTGGTATGGTGATAATCCAAAGAAACCAAAGAAACATATGGAGAAATCCATACAAAGATTATTAAAAAGAGCACATCCTCGATTACCTATCTTGGTAATGTACAATATACCAAATAGAGATGTTGGACAATATTCAAAAGGAGGTGCAAAAACAAAAGAAAGATATTTAGATTTTGTTCAAAGGTTTGCAAAAGGAGTAGGTGAAACATCACCAATTATAATATATGAACCTGATGCACTACCACACTCAACATTATTATCAGATGAACATAGAGAGTGGAGATTAGACCTGATGAAACAAAGTTTACAAATGTTAACAGATAATTGTAATGGTATCATATATGTAGATGTAGGACATTCTGCTTGGTTACATCCTAAAGATGCAAATGAGTTGTTAACAAAAGTAAGTAATCCAAAGGTACGAGGATTCTCTATGAACTCTTGTAATTATAGGAGTACTGAAGAATGTATGGCATGGGCTAAAAAACTATGTAGGTATAGAAGTAAAGATTACTTTGTGATTGATACATCTCGAAATGGAAAAGGGCCTAAAGATGAAGAATGGTGTAATCCAAGTGGTAGAGGTTTAGGTTTAGTACCAACAACCAATACAGATTATGATAAATGTGATGCATACTTATGGGTAAAAATACCTGGCGAATCAGATGGAAAGTGTAATGGAGGGCCTAAGGCAGGTATGTTTTGGGGAGAACAAGCAGAAGAATTAGTTAAAAATAGATTATGAATTATAAATTATACAGAGTAGTAGCTATAATGAATACTGATGATAAGGAACCAGTTGTGTTTGATTTCAATCTACCAGGCGTAGATGAGAAAGCAGTTGGTATGACATTATCAAAAATGGATACAATACGAAAAGTTATATCAGTAGAAGAAACAGAAGAACCAGCTTCTGAGGAGTACGAAGGTGGTACTTTTTAAAATAATTACGAAAAAGCTTGGATAATTGAAAAATTATTCGTATATTTGTAGGTATGATAAAAGTAAAAGTTAACAGCAAAAAAGGCATTAACTCCGCTTTAAAGATATTTAAGCGTAGAGTTAAACAAACAGGTTTATTTGATGAGTTAAAATCAAGGAAAACCTTTACTAAGAAATCTGCTAAAAGAAGGGAAACCATGAATAGTGCAGTTTATAGAGAAAAGTATTTAAGAGATAATGAGATACTTCACTCGTAAATTAATAATGCCATCCGATTTAAATGGTAGAGGTACACTATTCGGAGGACAGTTATTAAGATGGATTGATGAAGAAGCGGCAATATTTGCATTTTGTCAAGCTGATACAGAACATTTAGTAACTAAGGCGATTTCTGAGATTGAATTTGTATCACCAGTAATGCAAGGTGATATTATAGAATTTGGTTGTGAACTAATTAAATTTGGAACAACTTCGATAAGTGTGAAAATGAATGTTAGAAATAAAACAACCAAGGCAACAATTACAACAATTAACAAAATTACATTTGTTAATGTAGATAGATATGGTAAACCAAAGAAAATTTACAAGAGATAGGAGATAAAATGTATAAAATATACTATAATCAAATTATACAAAATTCAAATGAGCCAGAACCAGCACATAATCAGAAAATGATTGATGCTTTGGATAGATGGATTACAGAATGTAAGTTAAATTTAACACCCTATAATGATGGATGGAGCATAGCACACTATAAAAAAGAACTTGAGTGGGCATTGAAACTGAGAAAAAGTTGGGGTACACAATTAGAAATTCCATTTGAATAAAATTTTAAGAAATAATTAACACTTTTTAACGAGTGTAATACTTATATAGAGATGAGTGAAACTTATTATATAAATTTTACGAATTACATGAACGACAAATACTTTCTGAATAGTACGGCAACCGCCGATAGGTTCACATTCTACCAAACAGATACGATTAATCTAAAAACTACCGAATGAAAAAATCGTTAACATACGATGATATTCAGTTGGTACCAAGGTACTCTGAGATACCATCACGAAACGATATAAAATTACACACTTTACTAACCAAACGATATGGATTACTCAATCCAATTGTTGCATCTCCTATGGATACAGTCTGTGAATTAGAGATGGCATGGAAAATGTTTAGGTTAGGAGGGGTTGGATGTGTTCATAGATTCAACACAATAGAAGAACAATCAGAAATTATAAAGAAATTATGTCACCGCATTTACATTAGTGAGGAACCACCATTTTGGATGGATTGGGGAGTTCACCTTGATGATTGGCATGCAGAAATGCAAGATGTACCAATTATGGCGGCAATAGGTGTAAGTGAGGATGATAAAAAGCGTGCAACTAAATTAGTAGAATCGGGCTGTAATGTGATACTAATTGATGTTGCTCATGGGCACCACAAAAATGTGAAACACATATTGGAGTGGTGTAGAAAGAATCTTGATGATAAAGTGGACTACATTGCAGGTAATATCGCAACCTCTGAAGCTGCTCAAGAATTAGAATCTTGGGGAGTTGATGGGTTGAGAGTAGGTATTGGTGGAGGTTCACTTTGTACAACAAGAATCAAAACAGGTTTCGGTATTCCAAATGTAAGTTGCTTAGAAGATATAACATCTGTTTCGAAAACACCAGTTATGGCTGATGGAGGTATTCGGACAAGTGGAGATATATCAAAAGCTCTTGCATTAGGTGCGAGCCAGGTTATGTTAGGTTCTTTGATTGCTGGTACTGACGAGGCACCAGGTGAAATCATAGAAACCACAAAAGGATTATACAAGAGGTATAGAGGTTCAGCCTCATTAGAAACCAAAGTAACACACGGTCAAGTGACCAGAAATGTGGAAGGTGAATCCACAACCATTCCCTACAAGGGCGGAGTAAAGTTCATAGTGAATGGTTTAATTGATGGAATCAAATCAGCACTATCTTATGGTGGTGCTAGAGATTTGAAACATTTTAATCCATCCTATGTAGTTGTTACTAATTCTGGTTTAAATGAAGCAAAACCACACTTATTGTAAAATCCACACAATAAATTTAAATTAATATTATGAAACAATTTATGTTAAGTCTGTTATTCCTATTAGGAACTATAACAGCAAGCTTTTCCCAAATAAGTGGATTAGTTTATGATGTCGAGACTAATGACCCTTTACCAGGTGCTACTATTATCATTGAGGGAACTCAAGATGGTACTATCTCTGGTTTTGATGGAACATTTAATCTTGATGTATCTGCAGGAACAACACTTGTTGTTTCTTACTTAGGGTACGAAACCGCAGTAATTGAATCAAGTGGAAGAACAAGAGTAGGTTTAACACCTGACTTGAATGTACTTGGTGAGGTTGTTGTAAGTTCTGGTGTAATTGATATTGCAAAGGTGAGAGAAACACCTGTAGCAGTTTCAACTATTTCACCATCAGAAATCGCACTCAAAGTAGGTAACCAAGAGTTTCCTGAGATAATGAATAGAACACCAGGTGTCTACGCAACCAAACAAGGTGGTGGATATGGTGATTCAAGAATCTCGTTAAGAGGATTCGACCAAAGAAACACATCCTTCCTTATCAATGGACAGCCAGTTAATGATATGGAAAATGGTTGGGTTTATTGGTCTAACTGGCAAGGTCTTACTGATGTTGCAAGTGGAATCCAATTACAAAGAGGTTTAGGTGCTTCAAGATTAGCAGTACCATCAGTAGGTGGAACTGTTTCAATCTTTACAAAGGCAGCGGAAGCAAGAAGTGGTTCTTCAATCGCTCAGACAGTTGGTAACGATGGATACTTTAAAACTACTGTATCTCATTCAACTGGTCTAAACGATAATGGTTGGGCTTCATCTTTCTTACTTTCAAGATGGCAAGGAGATGGATATATCTACAATACAAGTGGTGAGGGTTATACTTACTTCTTTGCATTAGGATATGCTCCTCAAGATTCTAAACACTCAGTTAATTTTTCCTTCTTAGGTGCGGGACAATGGCACCATCAAAGAGATGTTTGGGTTTCTATTAGAGACTACCAAAACTTTGGTGTTGAAGGAATCGATAGAAGATGGAACACTAATGGTGGTGTATTAAATGGAGAAGAATTCTCAATGAGAAGAAACTTCTATAATAAACCATTAGCAACTATTAATTGGGATTGGGATATTAATTCTAACCTTAAATTAGCTACATCATTATATGGTTCAGCTGGTAGAGGTGGAGGAACAGGTCCAAGAGGTAGAAGTTACTACAACTCGGAAACTGATATATTACCATTTAGAAAAGACCTTACAGAGCACTATTTAGAAAATGGTAGAGGTTCAAGAACACCTGATGGATTCATTGATTTTGATGCAGTAGTTGCATACAACCAAGCAAACACAGACCCTTATACTGGTGATTTACCATATGGTGGTCAATTGATTGGTTCTAATGGATTTAGAGAAGATGGTGTTAACAGAAGTGCACTTATTAGAAGAGCTTCTATGAACTCTCATGACTGGGTTGGAGCAATCTCTAACTTAGAATATGAAAAAGGCAATTGGAAAACTTCAATTGGTATTGATTTAAGAAACTACAAAGGATATCATTATAGAGCATTAAACCACCTAATGGGATTAGATGGTTACTACTCATCAGGTAATGATAACTCTGCAGGACAAATAATTAATACATTAGTTGAAGCAAACCCATTCAAAGATACAGGTATCAGAGGCCCAAAAATCGCTTACTATAATATTGGTAAAGTTGGTTGGCAAGGTCTTAATGGTTTAGTTGAATATAACAACAAAACATTATCTGCTGTTTTACAGGCTGGATTATCAAATCAATCTTTCCAAAGAGTTGATTATTTTGGACAACCTGCAAATCCTGAATCTGAAAAGAAAAATGTAGGAGGTGGATATCTTAAGGGTGGTGCTAACTACAACATTAACGATGCACATAATGTGTTCTTTAATGCTGGGTTTATATCGAGACAACCAAACTTTGATGGTGTGTTCCCTAACTATGCAAACTCAATTAATCCTGATTTACAAAATGAGGAGATTACTTCAGTTGAATTAGGTTATGGATTTGTAAGTAATAACTTCAAAGCGAATGTTAACTTATACTCTACAACATGGGGTAACAGATTTGTTACAAGAAGTTTATCAAACCAACAAGGTGTGGATGGATTCGCACAATTCAAGGATATCGATGTTGTACACAACGGTATAGAAGTTGAATCATCTTGGGATGCTACAAGTAACTTGAGATTAAAAGGTATGTTATCAATCGGTGATTGGAGATATACTAAAGATTTCTCAGCAGAGTTATTTGATGATAACCAACAATCAATCGGTACAGGTACTCTGTACTTGAAAGATGCTAAAGTTGGTGATGCTGCTCAGTTTGTTTCTTACTTAGAAGCAGATTATAAATTAGGTAGAAAACTTAATGTTGATTTAGGATATAGATTTGTAGATAACCTCTACGCTGATTATTCTATTACAGATTCAGAGTTTACTGCTCCTAATAACCAAGGTGCATTAAAATTACCTTCATATGGATTAGTTGATTTAGGTTCTACATTTAGATTTAACTTATTCGGTAATGATGCTTCATTTAGAGTAAACATCAACAATTTACTTGACACATACTATATTGCAGAATCAAACACTAACATACATGCTGGAGATGCTTCTCAAACATGGAATGGTGTTGATACAAGAAACTCTGTGTGGTTCGGATTCGGACGTACATGGAACGCTTCTTTTAAATACAGATTCTAATATAGAACATAAAATAAAGGGGGGTGTTCTACTCCCCTTTTTTTTTCTTTAAAAATTTGGAATTGTTAAATTTTTTTCGTATCTTTATATATGTTTATTGAATATCTAATAATAGGATTACTATGGTGTGCCTTATGGGAAACCTTTAGTATTGAAAAAGAAAAGGATAATGTGGATAGAGTTATTCACATTTTAATGTGGCCAGTTTGGTTATTAATATTTATAGTAGGATGGATACAAGGATTCCTTGGAAACTTTGATGATAGAGACGATTAATACAATACAAAGAAATTATGAAATGGAATGAAAAATCAAAAGGGTTGGGTGATACAATTAAGAAAATTACTCATGCAACTAAGATAGATAAGTTAGTTGAAAAGACTACTAAGGCTGTAGGAATAGATGATTGTGGATGCAAAGGTAGACAGGAAAAACTAAATAATATGTTTCCTTATACAAAAGATATGAGGTTAAAAAACTTCTTACCTAAAAAGTAAATATGATTAGTAACCATAAAATTAGGTTTTATCAAAACGATGATGTTATAGTTCTTGCTAATCTAAAAGTAGGCTCAAGATTTTGTGATAATGTATTTGGAACAAAAGAATCAGCTGATATTTGGTTAACTGATGAAAACAAATTCGTATCAGATAAATCTTGGCATAATAACAATTATGATAAGGAGTTCAAACCAATGAAGGACTTATTGGAAGGTAATACCCCAAAAGATATTTATTTAATTTATAGAAACCCTATTGATAGATGGAAATCTGCAATATCACACTTCTTTATGGGATGGTTTCAACATCCAGTCAATATTCAGATGTCAGATATTAACCTTCAAACAAAAAAATTCTTCTCTAATTACAATACATTTGAAAATCCTAATGGAGAAGGAGCAGGAAAATTTGATGATATCCCTCATCAATACCTTATGGATATCAAACCTCTATTTGAAAAATTTATAGAATATTGGAGTATTAATAAATTAGCAGATAATCATACTACAAACTATTTGTATATTTACAATGATATATTAAATCGAATTACTGTTGGTAATGAAATACATCTTGTTAATATTTCACATCAACGATTAGAAGATGTGTTTGATGTAGAATCACCAAGAGCAAATGATACAGGTTCTTTAATACATTTTTCATCAAATCCATTTATAAAAGATGCTTTAGAAAGTGTTATAGTAAACAATACTATTATTAAACAACTACTTACATCAGAGATGTACCATTATCAAAGATTAGAAAATGCCAGAAAGCTTTAATTATTTTAAAGAAGATGTTAAAGATTATATTGTAAGGAGAATCCCTTCAGAAGCAAAAATATTAGATGTAGGGCCAGGTGTTGGTACTTACTCTGATTTACTTAGAGATGTTGGATACAAAATGGATGCAATAGAAATATTTGGCCCATACATAGAAAAGTATGATTTAGAATCTAAATACGATACTGTTGTTGAAGGAGATGTTTTAGATTTAAAGATTAACCATTTAGATTATAATTTTTATATTTTAGGTGATGTACTTGAACATATAAAAGTTGAACAAGCAAAAACATTAATTGATGATATTATTAATAGTGGAGCACATTGTTTAGTTGCAATCCCCTACACTATGGAACAAGGTGAAGTATATGGAAACAAATATGAAACTCATCAACAAACAGATTTAACAAAAGAACTAATGTTAGAAAGATACCCACAACTTTCACATTTATTCTCAAATCACAATTATGGTTATTATGTTAATAAAGGATTAAAAGTAGAGGATGAATAAAGATGCACTATTTTTATATGGAGATTATAGAACCTTTGATTGGTGTCATCCTTGGTATGTTAACAAACTACCAAAAGATATGGATATCTATATATCAACCTACGATACATCTTATGAACAAAAAACAGGTGAATTTAGATTAGATGAAAGTGGTAAATGGAATTGGATAGAAATAAGTAAACCACCAAAACCACCACATGAATTATTTCCAGCGTATTCAGAATATTCTATAACACATACAACTCAAGGTATTAATAGAAAAATTTTTGAAGATATTTTTGGTAGTAATTTAAAAGATGTACACATAGAACAAAGAGGATTTGATGAATGGACAATGTTTAACCAATCTCCAAAGATGATTGGTACAACTCATTTTATAATAAAACATTTACAAAAAATAGTAAACAACATAAGTTATGGGGGCCTCGATTATAAAAACATTTACATATTAAGATTAGATTGTTTACCAATAGATTCAAAAGGTAAAATATTTAAGTTTAATTTAGAATGTAAAGAAAATGTTTTGTATTCTCAATCTATGGATGATATGGATGAATGGTTGTTTGCACATGATTTAGTATTTAGTGGTAGAGCAAACACAGTTATCAATTGGATTAAACATTTAGATGCGGAAAAACATTATCAACCACATAAAGGTTTAGCAGATGCAACGAGAGAAATGGTTGAAAAAGGATTATTAAAACATAAACAATTATTAAGTTATCAAGCCGAAATTATTAGAAGAGCAATGGTACCATATATGTCTCATTGTTGGGAACAAAATATTTATCCTATAACAGAGACATTTAATGGATTTATTAATCAATGTAGAGAAACACATTATTCAATATCTTATTAATTATGGAAAGAGAAGAAAGAATGTACAAGTCGTACTTGGCAAGAAAAAAAAGAAAACAAACAAAAGAAGTTATAGAAACAGTAGAGAAAAGAGCAAGAGCAGATGCTAAACATCTCAAAAAGAAAGTAAAGAAATTAAAAAGGAGACATCATGACGGGAAGTAAATTTTTTGGTAACAAACATAATAAACAAAATCATAAAGGTAAACAGACCTTCAAATCTAATAGTAAAGGAAAAGGAAAGGGAGCCAATATGGGTATAAGAAAAGTAGGTAGAGGAAGTTAATATGGTAGAAGCATTAATCATTATAGTATTATTCGGAGTTTGTATTGGAGCTCTTTGTGTATCGTTGATAGATAGAAAGAAGGTTACTTGTGGTGATGATTGTCATTGTGTAGATGATAAGAGCGAAAATTGTTAATTAATCGGTACATGAACAAATAAGGTTATGAGCTCACATAGTATAGATAAGAAAGACTGTCCTTGTTGTGGAAACACAAAAGGAAAAACAATCCATATAGAATACAATCCCTTTAGTGGAGAGTACGAAGAACATATACCAAGATGGGAAAGACAGTATTTAAGAAATATAAATTAGAAGAAGAGCATTATCAAGGGATAACTATCCTTCAAGAACATTGGGCTAAAAAGATATCATCCTCGAGTGCCACAAATAAGGAAGTCAAAACCGCGAAACAAGTACTTGATTTCCTCGATATAATAAAGAAAGGGCAATTCTATGATGATTCCCACAAAGAACTCTTAAACCATATAAGAGAAAAATATTATCAAGATAAAAAAATCGACCCCTCATTTTGATAGTTAAAAGAAATTTCGGTAGGTATAATATTAAAGCAAGGATGCATTAACCAAAGACTACTACTATTTATAATAAGAGATATAACTATAATACTAAATACACAGATATGAAAACATGGGACGATTTTATTCCGAATGACGATGAGGATAACGATGATGAGAGAGACCTTTTTGGAATCCATCAACAAATCATCGATAAACAACTCTTCTTCAAAGACTGTCTCAATGGTTCAGTTCCTTTGGACCCCTTTGAGTATCAACAACTATTTGGTATCCCAACTCCCACAGATTTAGATTGGCTCTCAGAAGCCTTCTTCTACCATTTCCATCAGTTAGGGTTTACACCTAAAACCCTTGTTAAGATATGGGGGTTAGATTGGCTATGGGAGATGTTACAAAACTTAGAGAGACAGGAAGAATATGAACTTTGTTCTATTATGAAGTGGGTAATGGCTGAACACAACGAAGCTGTAGATACTATGGTATCCAATGTCCTCAAAAAAGAAGTTCAATGAATTGGGAAATTATAGGTTATATAGGTAGTGGATTCGTTCTACTATCTTTCTTATGGGAAGGCTGGAAGTTAAGAGCACTCAACTCAATCGGAGCCTTACTGTGGTTATCATATGGAATAGCAATGGATAGTGGTAGTATTATCTTCTTGAATGGTTCTATACTTCTAATACACATTACAAAACTATCAATAAAAAGAAGGGAAAAAAACTCTTCGACTGAACAACTAAAAAAACGACTTGAAAAAAATCTTAAAAAAAGACCGACAAAAAAAAATTTTAAAAAATCGACACGGCCTTAGTGCTTAAGTTATAGGTTATTATCTTTTATTTTAAATTATCTTTTAAGTTGTCTGGAGTGTCTGGAGTATATATAACTATACGATTTTTAAAAAATTTAATTAACAAAATATAAAAAGTTACGAACATGGAAAAAATAAATTGGATTTATCTCGGTTATGCCTGTATTTTAGGTATCCTTGCACAAGTAGGAGCGTGGTACCAACACAACTACCAATTCTTGGATAAACGATATCCACCCGAATGGTGGGGATGGTATTTACTTGCGATTCCACTTACTTGGTTGTTTTTAAAAGCAACATACTTTGGGGTAAACTCGTTTGGGGGTGAGATATGGCCAAATAGATTTGTTGGTTTTGTTTTGGGAATTATTTCATATATAATATTAACCTCGTATCATTTTAAACAACCTGTAACGATGAAAATATCTGTTCAACTTTTACTTTGTTTTTTAATACTAATGGTACAAATTTTTTGGGTAGAAAAAAAAGGATAATATGAATGAAATAGATTTACATGGATTTACACACGATGAAGCCGTTCTTGCAACCGAAGATTGGTTATTAAGAGAATCTCTTGATTTTGGATTTCAAGTGAGAGTAATAACTGGTAACTCACATGAATTACAAAGAAGAATCATTGATGATGTTTTAGACAAACATAGATTTAATTATTACATCCCATCATATAATACTGGTGAAATAATAGTTAACAATTAAGAATGCCTACAAGACAAACTAAAACATATTTGGTTGATAATGAAACTTTAGAAGGATTAAAGATGTTAGATAATTGGTTATCTAAACAACCTTGGAAACATCATGTGGATACTGAAACAGCAATGATGGCCAGAGAACTTATAACACGAGTTGAAACTAAAGGATTTTATAGTAAAGAAGAAAGAGATGTACTTAATGGTATTAGAAACTATTGGTTTGAAAGTAAATACCAAGGCCAATGGATTTGTAGGTATTGTTTGAAATCCACGAAAGATGTTGATTATGATTATTTAGTTGGACAAGACCATTTAGAATGTTCACTAAAAGAAGAGATGGATGAAAAAAATTAATAAATTATTTGGAATTGTGAAAAAAAAGTTGTATATTTGTACATAAACTAAATCTATGCGAAAATTAATATACAAAATAACTGAAGAAACAGATACATCTAAGGATATACTTTATATTGAGTTTATTACTGATAGAGGCACTGATTGGACTGAAACACAATATATGAGAAATAGAAACCCTATGGTAACAAAAATGGAACTTGTAAGTGATGAAGAAACAAAAGAAAAAGAGCCCACATCAAGAAAAGCTTTCATGGGATGATATGACCTATGGTGAGGCTTCTCATCACATCGGTAAAAAGATGACAGAGAAAACTCACAAATCTAAAAAAGATTATAGTAGAAAATCAAAACATAAGAATAGAAATATTGAAGATGAATAAAAGAGAATTACTTGTTATTGGGTTTGTAATCATGGCAGTATTAATTAGATTACTACCACATCCACCCAACTTTACACCAATCACAGCACTTGCATTGTTTGGTGGAACTACATTTAAAAACAAGTGGTTAGGTATCTCATTACCTTTAATAGCAATGGGATTATCTGATGTGTATTTGGGGTTCTATGGTATCTCTTATTGGGTGTATGGTTCGTTCTTACTCATTAGTATATTAGGAACCATTTGGAAAAAAATAAGTGTTAAGAATGTGTTTATTGCATCCTTAATATTTTTTATCGTTACTAACTTTGGAGTTTGGTTGATGGGATATCCAAAAACTTTTGAAGGTTTTGTATTGTGTTATACACTTGCAATACCTTTCTTTATTAACTCTTTGTTAGGAGATTTCTTTTTCAGTTACTTATTGAAATGGTCATTTAAGTATTCTGAAAATAAAATTATGCTCGGTTCGTCTATCGGTTAGGACTTCAGGTTTTCATCCTGGCAAGAGGGGTTCGATTCCCCTACCGAGTACAAAAATTAAATTATGGAAGCAACATATATTATTATTGGAGGTTTTGTTTCTCTTATATTATTCTTTTTAGGATACTCAGTTAGAGGTGTTAGGATACACGAAGAAAGACTTGATGATAACGAAGATGATATAGATGAATTAATGATTAAACTCAATACTCTTGAAAGAAAAATCAATACACAATTTGATAGTGTTCAAGAAACTATTGAGAATACTCAAGATGATTTATCTAAATCAATCAAAAATGTATCAGATAGTATCCCACCAACAAACGCTGATTTAGTAAAAAGGGTAGAAAAGATTGAAGAAGAATCATACAGATTAAGAATGAATCTTTAATCTTAGGAGATAAATGGGGGATTAGCTCAGCTGGCTAGAGCGCTTCGCTTGCACCGAAGAGGTCATCGGTTCGACTCCGATATCCTCCACCATTCTACATAAGTAGGTTATTAACTAAATTATATATTATGAAATATTTATTAAGTTTATTTTTAGTCTTAGGATTACTATCATGTGACCCTAAAGATAAAAAAGAAAAAGAGGGGGAAACTCCTGCCGTAGAAGCGGAAGTGGAAGTACAAGAAGCAACTGATGCTACAGAAGTTGTAACTGACAGTGAAACTGTTGTGTTAGAAGAAGAAGTAGTTGAAGAAGAAAGTACTGAAGAAGATATTGAAGAATAATACTTCTAAGCCTTTGTAGCTCAGCTGGCTAGAGCAGTTGATTTGTAATCAACAGGTCGTGGGTTCGAGTCCCTCCAAAGGCTCTAAATAATATGATTTTTCCTTCTTACAAAAGACCGATACAATACATCAATAATACGCCATATATTATTCATGCAATTATTCCTATTGAAAGATGTAAGAATATAACAATGATTAAAGAGTGGTTAGAGGTTGATACTGCATTTAAAGTACAAAGAGAAGGAGTATATTATTTTTGTGAAACCATAGAAGATGCACAATGGGAACCAATTACATAAATAAAAAAGTTTACCAAGAAGTATTACTTGAATTTGGTGATTGTAATTTAATATTAGAAAAAATTCCACACATAAATGAAACCAGAAGTAAGGTGTTATCTGATGGTACAAAAGGTATAAAAGAAACAAGAACATCTTATCAGTATGATTTTTACTTAGAAGATTTTCAAAAACAAATGTTATTGAAAAAACTTAAAAAGTTAAGTATAAAAGATTTACCAGATAAAATTAGAATATTAAAATATACCGAAGGGCAAAAGTTCACAAAACATAGAGATAAAAACTCAAAAGATTTTTCTGATAGATTTAAAACTTTGATTATACAACTTTCACATGAATATGAATATGAAGGTGGTGATTTACTTGTATATGAAAATGATAATGTAATCAAAGCTAATAAAGAAAAGGGAAGTGTTATCTTATTTAATGCTGAACTATATCATGAAGCAAAAGAAATTATTAAAGGAACTCGATATGTATTAGTATCATGGTTATCTGAAAATGATTTTGATTTTAAAAAAAATATAATATGAGATGGGTAGAATACTTTAGAACAATGGCTCATACAGTCAAACTTAAATCCAAAGATGAAAATACACAAATTGGTGCAGTTATAGTTGGAGAAGATAAGGAAATTGTATCTACTGGTTATAACTCATTTCCAAGAGGATTACAAGATAACATTATTGAAAGGCAAGAAAGACCCGAAAAGTATTTTTGGTTTGAACATGCTGAACGAAATGCTATCTACAATGCTGCAAGAATAGGTGTATCAACTAAAGGTTGTACAATGTATTTATCTTGTGGTATTCCTTGCTCTGATTGTGCAAGAGGAATTATTAATGCTGGAATTAAACGAATCTTTTGTGAAAAAGGTGATGTTACAAAAGGCAAACATTGGGAAAAAAACTACGAAAGAAGTTGGGCTATGTTAGAAGAAGCTGGAATTAATATTCAGTTTTATGATGATGAATATGGAGGTTTATAATATTTATAAAACACAAGGGGGTTTTACCAATGGGATTCACAAACGAAGAGTATTCAGAAGAGTTACTTTATAAATCACATTCATTAGGAATTAAAGATGAATTGTGGAGGGTGGTTCATACACTTAGAAAAGATGACCCTCAACTTACTATACACGAAGCAATACAAAAAGCTTATTTTTTAATAACAGAATAAATGCAAACAATTACAGATTTCTTAAAAGGAAAAAAGAAGGATGAAATAATCAATAAGATTATAGAACTTAAAACAGGACCTCAATCTCAAGAGGTAAAGTTTACCATCCAAAAACTACAACAAGAACTTTCCAAAAAAAATTAAGTATTTAAGTTTCAGATATTTATATAATATATGGAACTAAGAAGTATTTTTGATTTACCAAATTTATATCCTGAGGATAAGGATATATTATCGGCATACAAGGCAGAGAGACCTGGTAGCAATACAACAGTATATACAGGTTTATTTGAAAAGAATCAAATCAAATTATCAGATTTGAGTGACCCCTTTTTCTATCAAAGTATTCAAGTTGCTCCAAATGTAAATTTTCAATTTATTGTTAAGTTCTCCGATGATACACTATTTACATCACAGACATTTTTAGATAAATTAACAGCAGCTAAAAGAGACCAAAGTAACCCTTATATTTACGAAAATACAATTCCAATAATAAAATTCAACGATAATCTTTTAACCAATTATTCTAAAAAACCAATATTTGATATATCAGAACAATACGCTGAAGTTGAAGTTACAGATACCCTCAACACCAAACAAGATTATTTACTTCATATTAATTACCTAACTACAAGTGATAGTGGAAATAGTCCACTTAAAAATGCCGATGAAATGGGAAGTTGGGAAGTAAAGCTTACAGATGAATTAGGTATGGACCACCAAAAAGCTTTAGATGAATTAGAATCAGTAGAAGAAGATTTTTCAGATGATGAGCCAGGTGTTGATATAGTTACAACAAACACTAATAATATTACAAGTGTTAGTGGTGAAGTTGAAACAGTTTCACAATTATATCCACCCTTTGGATTTAGAGGTAGAAGTGGCCCATTTGGTAGTAGAGATAAAAGAAGGTTAGGACCTGATGGTTTTTATTACAGATGGAATCAAAATGAAAATAGATGGGAGAAGAGAAATTAATGATTGATAATAGTAGATATGGAAGAGTAGATTGGAGAAGATACTTACTGGCTGAATATCATCCAAGAGTAAAAAGATTTCTTGATTATAGAGGAGATGAAGTATTTTCTCAGATATCACAGATGATAGCAGTTGCTATTGAAACTAAAAGACCAGAGATAGCTTTATTAGTTCACCCTAATGTTAACAATGTTGTTGTTATTAAAAAAAATGAATATAAAGAAGTTCTTGATTTGGCATTAAGTTGGTTTGAAAAGAAAGAAGATTATATGATATGTCATCAAATAAGAGAGGTTAAAAATCTTCTTAAAAAAAGAAAAAGGGAAAACAACAAAGAAACATTAAAAAAATAATTACATATATTTATAGTTGATATAATTTACAAAAATAGGAAATAATATGAAAGGTGTTCTTTTTTCAGCAGATTTTGTTGAGGATAATAATGGTGGTTATAGACTCTTAGAGTTAAATACAGATACAGGCTTTATATCTGCATCCCTCAATAATAATTTTGATTTTTCTGCTTTTAAAACAGTATTAAGTGATAACAATATTACAACAGTAGAAACTGTACACAAACAATTTCATAATCATTTTGTAGATAAACTTGAATCAGAACTTTCAGGTACAGATGTAACTACATTCACAAGACACCTTCAAGATAATACTACTATGTATCCAAACTCACCAACAGATGCAAGTAATAAATTTATATTAAGATTAGCTTATGATGAGGGTGCACTTTTTGATTCAACCTATTGTAAAGAAAGAATAAATGTACTAACTTTATTTCATGAAAATTCAGCAACTGGTTCAATACCAGCATTTTATTACTCTGGCAGTTCTACAACATATAATACATTAATCGAAGAAGATTTAAACGACCACGCTGTACTACCTGATTATGTACAAAAAGATGTAAGTGAAGTAGCTGAAAAGGTTAGATTTGCAAAAGGTGGTAATTCAGTATCATCATCAGAAGATAGAATAAACGATGCTATTAACAACTATGTTGATAAAAACAATCAATCAATAGAAAAATATTATTTTAATAGTACCCAACTTGGTTCTACTAATAAAGTAGAAAGTATAAGATGTTTTTATATTGCAGTATATGTTGAAGCTATAGGTGGATTTGAGTTGTGTAAGCTTGCTAGTTATAAAGTAAATGCTCTTGAAGAGATACCATCAAGTATTACAATAGATTCAAATGGATATAATCTTTACCATCAAAAACATTATTATGAATTTGCAACAAACTATCCTGATGATATTAATACAACAGGCTTCAAAGGTACAGAAAATGTTTACAATGAAGATGGTACTTTAAAATTATTTAGTAACTTAGCAAAAGATGATAGAATAAAATCATTCTTTATATCAGGTTCACCAACAACAGATGTTGTTGCTGATTTTGAAGCATGGAACTATGTTGGAGCAACTTTACCAGACCCATTCTATGTAACATCATCTTTTGTTGAAAATATGTTATCATCATCTCTTGTTACAGGCCTAATGGGAGAAGTAAAAATTAGTGATAACGAATCACTTTATTCTGGTCTTAACCAACACTTCCTTGTACACGAATCATCATCTAATTCATTTAAATTTATTGAATTAAAAACAATTGATAAAGATGACCATTCATTAGTTGACCATAGTGGTAGTAAGATAGATATAGTAGATACAGCTTGTTTACTAATAGAAGAACAAAACGAAAGTATTTATAATCCTGATGTAGAGATTCAAGATACATTTATAGTTAGTGCATCAGCACCTATTGTTGCACACAACGCTCCTTGTTTCGTAGCAGGTACACCTGTAACAATGGCGAATGGGGAAAGAAAAAATATCGAAGATGTTGTTGTAGGAGATGAAGTTGCTTGTTGGGATTTTGAAAATAATGTTCGTCATGGTGGAGTTGTTGAAAGTGTAAGAGTAAAAGAAAACGAAGAAACAGTTAACTTTAAATCATTTGAACCAACTCATTTAGACCTTGAAGGTACACCTGACCACCCAATTTATGTTAGAGGTAAAGGATGGTGTTCATATAAACCAGCACAAACACTTGAAGATTCAGGTCTTGAAGTTCAACAATTAGAAGAAGGTGATTGGATTAAAATCTTAGCAGAAGATTATGGTGATGGTGGATATATTCAATTAAATTACATACAAGAAAATGTTGATAAAAAAACTGTTTATAATTTAGATGTAGTAACTCCACATCAAAACTTTTACGCAAACGATGTTTTAGTACATAATAGATTTATACCATCATGTTGTTTCCAAGGTTCAACTCAAGTTCAACTTGGGAATGGTGACCACAAAGCAATTAATGAAATAGAAATAGGTGATGTTGTTAGAACATATAATGTTGAAACATCTGAGTATGGTTCATCTACTGTAACTCAATTACATAACACAACAAAACTTTCAGACCATGTTTCAAGAAACGAATCAGTTGGTGGAAGTGGTATGGGATTCTGGTTTATAAATGGAAACATAAATGTTATGTTTACACCTGAACATCCATTTTGGACTAAAGATGGTTGGAAAGCATTGGCACCTGATTCTTCACAAGAACCATTTGCAACTGAACAAGAATCTAAAACACTTAAAATAGGTGACTACATTTTTGAAGGTGATGAGTGGGTAGAAGTTTATGATATACAGTTTGCATCAACTGAAGAAGATGAAGCAGTTTACAATATAACAGTAGAAAATACTCATACATATCTTGTAGATGGTATATTAGTACATAATAAATAAA
>CETN01009904.1_pt1 | contig 19642 bp, 15 predicted proteins | sample 531301 | NCBI WGS metagenome assembly CETN01 (sample SAMEA2622656, study PRJEB7988) | marine metagenome | isolation source: saline water (ENVO:00002010), including
TACATTGTATCAAATAGAAGTTTAGCAAATGGTGCCAGCAGTTTTACTTTAGCGTCAGGCACTGTGGGCGGATTTACAGATGTTGCTGTAACAACTGTGTCAAATTCTCAAGGTGGAACAGATGAAGAAAGTGTAGAGTCAGTTAGATTTAATGCGCCACTATCTTTTACAGCACAAAATAGAGCGGTAACGACCACAGATTATGAGGTAAAAACTTTAGAGTTATTTCCAAACGCAGGTTCAATATCTGCATGGGGTGGTGAAGATGAAGAAACAGCAGTTTATGGAAAAGTAAAGATTGCCATAAAACCTAAGTCAGGTTCATCACTAACAGATGCTACAAAACAAAGTATCGTAACCAGTTTAAAAAAATTCAATGTAGCATCAGTAACACCTGAAATTGTAGATCCTGAAATAACTAATGTTCTCTTAACTACTACAATAAAATTTAATAAAAATAAAACGGCACTAACAGCATCAGACATTGCAACTAATGTTGTGGCCGCTGTGACAGATTATAACACAGATAACTTATCAAGGTTTGATGGTATTTTTAGATACTCTAAAGTTCTATCGACTATTGATGCCACAGATAATTCTATTATATCAAACATCACAACAATCAGAATGAGAAAATCTTTTGCACCAACTTTAAATACATCAACCACATATAATATATTTTTTAGAAATGCTATTTTTAATCCTCATTCTGGACACAATGCAAACGCAGGTGGTGTAATTGAAACATCAGGTTTCAAAATAGATGGTGATGCTACTAATGTATTTTTTCTAGATGATGATGGTGCAGGTAATATTAGAAGATATAGATTAGAGGGACAAACTAGAGTTTATGTAAATAATACTCAAGGATCAATTGATTACGAATCAGGTCAAGTTACAATAAGTTCAATAAACATAGCGTCTATCGAAAATATAAGAGGTTCTTCATCAACTGTTATTGAAGTAACAACAACACCTAACTCTAATGACATTGTACCTGTGAGAGGTCAAGTCATAGAAATTGATACTGCTAATTCATCTTTTACTGTTGAAGAGGATACATTCGAGGGTGGTTCAGCAGACGCTGGTATAGGTTACACAACTGCGTCAGTTTATACATCAACCTCTACTAGTTACTAATGGCAAAATTATTAAAAAAAGTATCACCTCATATATTAAGACAATTACCTGATTTTGTAATTGCTAATCATCCTGTCTTTGCTGAATTTTTAAGAACTTATTTTGTATTTTTAGAATCAGCAGAAATGAAATTAGAAAGCATTGCATCTACCGATGGAATACTTCAAGAAACTGAAACAACTCTTCAAAATTTAATATTATTAAATGGTACAAAAATAACAAGTGATATAACTGTTGTTGATGATGGTGATAAAGTATTATTAGAAAGTTCAGTTTTTGGTAAATTTGTAAATAATGAAACGATTGTAGGTTCAGTATCAAATGCATCAACTCTAGTAGTTGCAGAAGACATTTCAAATACAAGATTGTTTGTAGTTCATGATGATAAATTTATAATTGGTGAAACTATAACAGGTCAAACCTCTGGTGCCCAAGCAGTAGTTAAAGAATATAAACCTAATCCAGTTCAGAACATTCAAGAGTTACTTAACTTTAAAGATCCTGACAGAGTCATTGATGGTTTTCTATCAAAGTTTAGAGATGAGTTTTTACAAACAATACCTGAAACACTTGCACCAGGTTTAAATAAAAGAAACTTAATTAAAAATATAAAATCACTCTACACTGCTAAAGGCACAAGCACTGGTCATGAAATGTTTTTTAGATTATTATTTAATGAAAAATCTGAAACAATCTATCCAAAAGAAAATATGATAAGAGTGTCTGACGGTAAATGGGATTCTCAATTAGTGATGAGATGTATTGCTACAACTGGTGATACTTTGAAACTAATTGGTAGAACAATTACACAACCAAATGATCCTGGTGATGCAAACATAAATGAAGCAACAGCAGTTATAGAAAATGCATTCAAGTTTCAAATAGGTTCTAATGAGATCACAGAATTTATTTTAAATAGTGATAGTGTAGTCGGCACTTTTGTGGTTGGTCAATCAATTCAGGGAACAGAATTAGATACAGATACTTTAGTTATAAAAGCATCAATAACTGGTATACCTTCGTCAGTTACCGTAACTAATGATGGTTCATTGTACTCACAAGGTGATACAATTACAGTTACCGATACTGGTGGCACGAGTGCAATCATGCAAGTCGAAGAGGTAGGTAATGGAACAATTGAAGAAATATTTGTTAATAACGCTGGATCTAATTATGAGATTGGCGATAATATCGTATTTGACAACACAAGCACAGGTGGTGGTGGAGCGTCTGCAAAAGTTGCCATAGTTAATGGTGCCATTATACAAGAGTCTGCTGTATCGTCACAACCTGATCATATCATAACTGACGATCACATAATATTAGAAACTGAAACAACACGAGGTGATCCATTTACAGGTAATAAAATAGTTCAAGAATCAGGCACTGGTTCTGGTGATATAACAGATGTCAGAATAATAAACTCAGGTGCTGGTTATAGTTCATTACCGACTTTAACAATAACAAGCACTTCGGGTTCTGGTGCAACTGTACTAAGTAAAGGATCTCAAATTGGTAGAATATTAACTACAAAATTTACAGACTTAGGTGCTGAATATGAAAACTCACCAACACCACCAACTTTAAGTTTTACACAAAATTTATTATTAAGAGGCATATCTGGTACTTTTTCAGTTGATGAAACAATAACAGGAAATGATAGTTCTTCAACTGTCATAACAGGTATTATAGAATCTAAAGATGAAGACACAGGTGTATTTAAAATTAAATCAGCAACTGGAACATTTGAAGAAAATTCTAGTATTACAGGTGGTACATCTGGTGCTTTTGGTATCATTGTTAGTAACGATAGAGCAACAGCGACAACAACTGTAGGTTCTACGACACAAACATCAGGTTCTTTTATTAACGAAGATGGTCACTTATCTGAAGACACAATGAGAATACAAGATAGTTTGTATTATCAAGATTTCTCTTATGTTATAAAAGTTGGTCGTTCAATTAATGAATGGAGAGATAGTTTTCAAAAAACTATGCACACAGCAGGATTTTATTATCAAGGTCAAGTTAACATTGTAAGTCAGATTGATGCTAAAATTAAAACACCAGTTGAGGGCATTACATCAGGTTCTGAGGTCACACCTCTATTCAGAATATTAGACTTTATATTCTCAGGTATTGTTGGTAGAAGACTAGGCACAACTGATGATGGCACAACTTTAAGAAGTGATTCACATGTTGAAGTTGATGCAGACACTAGATCTACAAATTTAACACCTACAACTAGAGATGTAACATTAAAAAGAGAATTAAAATATCTCTTAACCATGAAAGAAAAAACAACTATTCGAAGTAATACAACTGTATTTGGTAGACCAGTTTCGAATACATTGAGAGGTTTAAATTCTAGATTATTAAATCTACACACAGCGTTAAGAATACAAATAAGAGATATTGCTGATATCAGATTAAGTGGTTTACAAAATCAAAGTTTAGATGGAGAACTAATAGAAATGGGTGATTTTAGTTTTCATGCTAAAACAAATTTTGCCATACCAGCAGAAGTATTTCAACAAAGTGGTAATAGTTTTGATGAAACAGGAACGAGATTTGATAGCACAACTATAAAATTCGATAAGGCGTAGTCTTATAAATAAAAGATAGAGGATTAAATGGCAAAACAATCAATAGGTATAGGTTCAACTGCAAATGATGGCACAGGTTCTACATTAAGAGCAGGTGGAGATTTAGTTAATGATAACTTTCAAGAGTTATACAATAAATTAGGTGATGGCACTACACTACATGCACTAACATTTCCTGATACCACCGACACTATGGTTGGTAGAGCAACAACCGATACATTAACAAATAAAACTATTGCGATTGGTTCTAATACAATTAGTGGAACCTCTCTGTCAGTATCTGGTGATGATTCTACGACTGTCAATTTAACACTAGGTCAAGACATAAAATTTGCAGGTGGTAGTGGTATTACAACATCAGTTGATATAGCGACTAGAACAATCACTTTTATAACTGATGGTTCAATTGTAACTGAAACATCTACTGATACATTAACAAATAAAACACTCGCCGCCGGTGACAATACAATAACAGGTTTAACAAATTCAAACTTGTCAGGGTCAGCAAGTATAACAAATGCCAATTTAGCAAATTCATCTATTACTTTCGGTGATGAATCTTCTAATACAAGAGATATATCTTTAGGTGGTACTTTTGATATTGTTGGATCAAGTGGTATTACAACTGCTATAACTAATAATAGAATTGACATATCAATTAATAGTGATGTGGCAACATTGACAGGTTCACAAACTTTGTCAAATAAAACAATAGGTATCACACAGTTAACTACAAATACCAGAACCGCAACAGGTGATGGTTCTACAACTGCGTTTACAGTTACTAACGGAACAACAGTTAATAATGTATTAGTATTTGAAAATGGTGTATGTCAGCAACCTACAGATGATTACACAGTATCAGGAACAACATTAACATTTGACACGGCACCTGCCAGTGGTGTTAAGATTGTTATTAGAGAGTTATAAAAATAGTATAAATAGTATCAAGGATTAGAAATGCCAGCAATTATTACAAATAAATTTAGAATTAACAACGCAGAGCAGTTTTTAGAAAGTTTTACCGAAGCAAGTCCAAATATTTATTATTTGGGTATTGGTAAACCTCAAGCACACGCAACGCAAACACGAGGTGATTCAAGAACAGAAAATTTAGGAACTGATACATCACCATTAACACCAGAAGACAGTGTTGCAAATGAATTTTTTACTTTTGATGATGCTCTCGCCGCCAAGAAAATAACTTCATCTGATATTCAACAAGTTATACCTAGAAGAGATTGGACAACTGGCACAGTGTATGATTATTACAGACATGATTATGGTGCAAGAGTCACTGGCACAACAAATACGCAAAGTGCAAATAGTGGTGCAACAAGTTTATTTGATGCTACTTTTTATGTTGTATCTAGTGCGTTTAATGTTTACAAAGTTTTAGACAATAATGGTGATGCCGCCTCTACTGTGGAACCTACAGGCACATCAACATCAATACTAACAACTGGTGATGGATACAAATGGAAATATATGTATACATTATCTGCATCTCAACAAGCAAACTTTCTGTCAACAGATTTTATGGGAGTTGCGACAAACTCAACTGTTGCATCTGCCGCCGTTGATGGTGCTGTAAATATTGTAAAAATAAAAACTGCTGGAACAGGTGGTACAAATGGTACTCATACAAGTGTACCAATTAGAGGTGATGGTTCATCAGGCACAGTAACAGTTACAATATCTTCAAACGCCGTAAGTGCAGTTACAGTTACAAACGCTGGTTCGGGTTACACTTTTGGTTACATAAGAGTCGCTGATATCAATTCTGCTGGTGGTGGTTCATTATCTGGTACAGAATTAGATGTAATTATAGAACCAAAAGGTGGTCATGGTAAAAATGCTTTAGAAGAATTAGGTGCTTTTTTTGTTATGTTGAATACATCTTTTACAGGCACAGAATCTTCTAACAGCGGTGACTTTACAGTAGCAAACGATTTCAGAAAAATATTTTTATTAAGAGATCCACAATCGGGTGGTAGTGCCGCCTCTGCTAACACATTAAGAGGCACTAAGGCAATTCGTTTTGCATCATCACCTTCACCAGGTAGTTTTCAAGTTGATGAAGAAATAAATCAAGCATCTACAGGTGCTGTCGGTAAAGTTGTTGAATATGATTCTACAAACAGAATTTTGTATTATATTCAAACAAGATTTAATGATGAGGGTTTAGATACCAATGGTAACTTAACAGCGTTCAGTGGTGCAAATGTTGTTACAGGTCAAACATCTTCAGCAACAGGCACACCAGATGCAGATTCTGATAGTGCCGTAAATAATGTATCATTTACAGATGGTTATTCAGCATCAGAATTAGATGCTGACTCTGGCGATGTTATTTATTTAGAAAATAGAACACCAATAACAAGAGCGAGTGATCAAACAGAAAATGTTAAATTAATCGTTGAATTTTAAAGGATAAAGAATGCCAGCATTTACAGATTTCAATGTAAGTCCATATTATGATGACTTTTCAAGATCAAAAAATTTTCATAGAGTTCTATTTAGACCTGCTTTCGCAGTGCAGGCAAGAGAATTATCTCAATCACAATCAATACTACAGAGTCAAATAGAACATTTTGGTGATCATGTATTTAAACAAGGTGCCATGGTCAGACCTGGTCAAGTTTCTTTAGATACAGATGTAGGTGCCATAAAATTAACATCTAAAACTGCGTCTAGTTTAAGCACATATAATAATACAACTATAACAGGTGGATCATCTGGTGTTGTTGCAGAAGTTTTTGCTGTAGATACTGTCACTTCATCTGATCCAGATACCTTATATGTAAAGTATGTAAAAACTGGTACTAACAATACAGCGACTGTTTTTACAGATGGTGAAACTATTACATCAACTGCAACAGATAGTCCTACTGCTGTAGTGGCATCAACTCACACAGGTTCGTCAGCATCAGTCGTGGCAGGTAATTATTACTTTAATGGATTTTTCATAGAGAATAGTGCTGAAACAATTATATTAGATAAGTACACAAACACACCTAGTTATAGAATAGGTTTTACAGTTGCTGAGTCTTTTGTAACTCCTAGTGATGACTCATCTTTGAACGATAATGCTATTGGTTCATCTAATCTATCAGCACCGGGTGCCCATAGATTGAAAATACAATTAACACTTACTAAAAAAACTTTATCATCTACAGAAGATGCTACATTTTTTGAAATAGCAAGAATAGAAAACGGTCAAATAAAAAAGTTAGTTAGAAGTACAGAGTATAATGTATTTGAAGAAACTCTTGCTAGAAGAACATCAGATGAATCTGGTGATTACACTTTAAATATTATGAGAGCAGAGGCAAGAGAACATCTATCAAGTGGAAATAATAGAGGTATTTTTACATCTGCAAATGGTGGTTTAGAAACTAAATTTGTTCTAGCATTTGAACCATTCAAAGCATATGTTTCTGGTTTCGAAACATCAAGAATTGGAACAACTTTTGTTGAATTTGATAAAACTAGAGTTTTTGATACAGAGCAAAATTATCCTACTAGATATGATACAGGAAATTTTATTAAAGTAAATAATATTCATGGGCAACCAGACATTACATTTGTTAGTGGTGATGTTGAGTCTTTTAAAGCAGTAAGTTTATTTGATACAAAATCCTCATCAAGAGGAACGACACAATCTACAACTGGTGTAACAGTGCCTCAAATAGGTCGTGCAAAGTCAAGAGGTTTTGAATATGTTGCTGGCACTGAAACAAATGATATTTTTACAACTGATTCTTCTACCATATTTAAACATTATCTATTTGATATAGAAATGTTTACAAGAATTAGTTTAACAACTTCAGTTAATTTTACAAATGGCGAAACAGTTTCAGGTGCGTCTGGTGGTGCAACTGGTATTGTTCAATCAGTAACAGCAAAAAAGAGTACAGCAGTTACATCAATTACAGCATCAGGTACTGATATAGAAGGTGCTTTTTCAACAGCGGTTGTAACTCTTGCAAATCATGGTTTTGTAGATGGTCAACAAGTAACATTTTCAGGTGGTGACTACGCAGTTGATAGTGTGACAATCACAGACGATACAGTTTATTGTGTAAAAAATACAACTGCAAACACATTTGAATTATTTGATGCATCCGGATCTACAGGTGTAAATGTAACTTCATTTTCATCTGGTCCAACAGTATCTCACACTGTTTTAGTTTTAAGTAATGTGCAAGGTTTATTTTCAATCGGTGAAGTTGTGTCAGGTCAAACATCAGAATTAAGTGGCACAATTCAAAATAATAGATATGGTTATAAGGGTGTTAGATTATCAGCGATGGAAGATGTTAAACAAGTTGCTATGGCAGGTTCACCTGTTTATACAGCAGATGTTGATTTAACTTCAACCCATGGTACAAATACTGATTTAAATGGTACAGTAACTGGTGCTAATAGTGGTTCAACTTTAACTGGTAAAGGAACATTATTTACTGAGCAATTAAAACCTGGCGATCAAGTTGCATTTACAAATGACGCAGGAACAGAGGTCACAAGAATTGTAAAATTCATAGACTCAAATAATTCATTAACTTTTACTTCTGCATTGGGTAGTTCAGATGTTACTACTAACTCACCAGTAACAAGACAACGAGGTAAAATAAATGAACCAGAAAAAAATATAAGCATATACAAATTACCTTTCGTAGCAGTCAAAACTTTAAAAACAACAGCAAACAGTTTAACAACTGACACAAATTTTAAAGTTAGAAGAAACTTTACTGGTACATTATCTTCAAATGGTGATATATCAATAACAACTGGCACAAACGAAACTTTTGCCTCACTCGCTAATTTAGATTATAGTGTAACAATAATGTCAACAGGTGCAGGTAGCACAGGTTCTGTTGGTGATATTTTAAATCTATCAGGTAATAATCATGAGGGTGATGCAATATTCACGCTATCAGGTTCACCAACAGGTAGAACTTTAACATTAGATTTTGGTGCAAACTTTAATGGTCATAAAGTTAAAATACTAGCAACTGTTACAAGAAGTGTAGCACCATCAAAAACAAAAACTTTAAACTCAAATCAAACTTTAGCAATATCATCACAAACAACGATTGAAGAGGGTGTCATTAGTTTAGGTAAAGCAGATATTTTCGCTTTAGATTCTGTTCATATGGCAACAGATTTTTCAACAGATGCTACATCAAGTGATACTGATATCACAGAGAGATTTGAATTAGATAATGGTCAAAGAGATAATTACTATGACATTGGTAGAATTAAATTAAAACCTGGTAAACAAAGACCAACTGGTCGTTTGCTCATTCAATTTGATTTCTTTGCTCATGGCACAGGTGATTATTTTGATGTAGATAGTTATTCAGGTGTTGTTGATTATGAAGATATACCAAGTTATACATCTGACACAACTGATGAAACATTTGAATTGCGAGATAGTTTAGATTTCAGACCAAGAGTTGATGATGCGACTACTATTAATAGTGGCGGTGTCGATAGAACATATGATGGTTCTGGTGCATCTGATGTAGATGTGGTTAAATTTGGTTCTGATGTAACTGCTGACTTCGAATATTTTTTACCTAGAATCGATAAAGTATTTTTAACAAGATCTGGTGAATTAAAAGTTTCTAAAGGTGCGCCAGCAATCGATCCTGAATTACCTGAAGTATTGAATGGTAATTTAACAATTGCAAATGTTTTTATAAGACCTTATCTTTTTGATGTATCAAAAGATATTACAATTAGTTATCAAGATACAAAAAGATATACAATGCGTGACATAGGTGCCTTAGAACAAAGAATATCAAATACAGAGTATTACACACAATTATCTCTTTTAGAGGTTGATGCAAAACAATTACAAATACAAGACGCAAATGGATTAGATCGATTTAAGAATGGTTTTCTAGTAGATAACTTTACTGGTCATGATATTGGTGATGTAGGTAATAACGATTACAAGTTTGCTGTAGATAGAGCAGTTGGTGAGGGTAGAGGTTTATATTTCTCAGAGGGCACAGATTTAGAAGAAGTTGATGATGATGGTTCAGCAATAGTCGCCGCAGATAGAACAGACGCAAATTATGTAAAGACTGGTGACTTGATTACATTACCTTTTACTGAGGCGACATTTATAGAAAACCCATTTGCAACAACCACAGAAAATCTGAACCCATTTCTAATTTTTAATTGGATAGGTAATGTTACATTAGACCCACCTATTGATGAATGGAAAGATGTAAATAGAGTGCCAGACTTAGTTGTGAATAGAAGAGGTGAATTTGATAATATGGTAATTGGTAGAGGTTTAGATAATGAAAGCACAAATGAAATTCCTTTAGGTACAGAATGGAATGAATGGCAAACAACTTGGACAGGTCAAGGATCAATTATCAGTCAACAAACTGTTGGACTATTTACAGAAACTAGAGTTAATATGATTGATAGACAAACAAGAACAGGTATTAGAAGTATCGCTGTACCACAAACCGTATTAACATCTCAAGGTGATAAAACTTTATCCTCAGTATTAATACCTTTTATTAGAGCAAGAGATATTTCGTTTACTGCTGAAGGTATGAGACCTAACACAAGAGTGTTTCCATTTTTCGATAATATTGATGTATCTGCAAATGTAACACCTACAGATGGTGTAGCAGGTGGTAGTATTTTAACAAATGCTAATGGTAAAGCATCTGGTGTATTTTCAATACCTGATCCTAATAATAATTCAAATCCTAGATTCAGAACTGGTACTAGAGTTTTTAGATTAACATCATCTTCTACAAATTCAGAAGATAAAACAGCAGTAGCGACTTCTGCCGAAGCAGATTATTTTGCAAAAGGCATATTAGATACCGTTCAAGAAACAATTATATCTACAAGAGAGGTATCATTTAGAAGAGAGCAAGTAACAGAAAATAGACAACGAACAAGAATTGATACTATAACTCGTAATAGAGATCCTCTAGCACAATCATTTTATGTTGATGAGGCAGGTGGTTTATTTGTAACCAGTGTTGACATATTTTTTGCAACAAAATCAGACACCATACCTGTAAAATGTGAAATTAGAAATATGATTAATGGTTATCCTGGTACTTCAATAGTGCCATTCTCAACTAAGTATTTAAATCCGTCAGATGTTAGCACAAGCACAGATGGTAATACTGCAACTACTTTTACATTCCCTTCACCAGTTTACTTAAAAGAGGGTCTTGAATATTGTGTAATTTTATATTCTGACTCAACCGATTATACAGTTTATATTTCTAGATTAGGCGATAGAGTTATAGGTGGTGACAGAGTGGTATCTAAACAACCTGACAGTGGTGTGTTATTTAAATCAGCAAACTATAGAACATGGTCTCCTGAACAAATGGAAGATTTAAAATATGTCATGAAGAAAGCAGTGTTTGATACTTCAGCGAGTGCGACAGTTACAATAGCAAATAAGGCAGTGCCTACAAAAACTTTATCTGCTAACGCTCTAAAAACTTTCAATGGAACTAGTTTGATAAAAGTAACACATAAAAATCATGGCATGTTATCAACCTCTGATAATGTAACTATATCTAATGTGGCATCAGGTACTTACAATGGTATTTCTAATAGTGATATAAATGGCACTTACACATCAATATCAAATATTGATTTAGATAGTTATTTTATTACATCTAGTGGTACTGCAAACGCAACAGGTGATGTAGGTGGCACAACAATTACTGCAACACAAAATAGATTATTTGATGTTTTACAATTACAAATAGGTCATTTAATTTTTCCAGATAATACATTCAGCACAACTTTAAGAACAACAACTGGTAAATCATTACATGGAACTGAAACACCATTTCAATTAACCACATCAACTGATAGTAGAACTGTATCGTTGCAGGATAATATTTACTTTACAGCACCAAGAATTTTAGCATCATCAATTAACGAAACGAATGAATTATCAAGTGCAACAAATAATAAGTCACTATTAATTAACATCTCAATGGGTAGTTCAAATGCTAATTTATCACCTGTTATTGACACAAAAAGATTTACAGCGTTTACAATAAGTAATAGAGTTAATAATCCTACAGTTTCAAATACTGATACATTTTCAGGTGATGGTTCAACAACTGCATTTTCATTATCAGCAACACCAGATAATGAACATATTATGCAAGTAAAAAAGAATGGTAAAATATTACAACCTGTAGATGATTATACAGTAAGTGGTACAACTTTAACATTAGATACTGCACCAGGTGATGGTGCAAGAGTTGTTGCTAAAATAACTAATATGACTGATTTTAGAGATGATACAGATCCAGTGGGTGGTTCATCATCAGGTTCTTATTTAAATAAACCAATATCGCTAGAAAATCCTGCAACATCTATTGATGTTAGAGTTGGTGCCTCAGTTAGAAGTACATCATCAATAAAAGCATTTTTTAGAGTATCAGGTGGTGAAGAAAGTAGAAGAATTCAAGATATTGAATTCACACCATTTAACACAACTGGTGTATCTGATACAACGATCACACCTACAAATAGTTTTGATAGAAAAGAGAGTCAATTAGGTGATTTTAGAGAGCATAAATTTAGTGTTGATAACTTAGAAGAATTTAGTTCATTTCAAATTAAATTAGTATTTAATGGCACAGTTTCTTCTTATCCAGTTAAAGTAAAAGACTTTAGAGCGATAGCGTTGGCATAATATGAAAAAATACACATCAGTAGAAAATGAAAATGATTTAGTTAGAGATAATACAAGTGGTGCAATAATTAATACAAATGTTAGCGAGTTTCAAGCATATAAAAAAAGAAAATTAAAAATGCAAGAAAATCAAGATAAAGTTAGAGATGCTTGTAGAGAGATAAATAATCTTAAACAAGAATTATATGAAATTAAAGATTTAATAAAAAAATTAGTAGGTAAAAATGGCAGATAGAAGTGTAGCAACAACCGATACAGTCGAAACATTTAGAACCACATTTAATAGTTTATCAACTGATTTAGGTGATATTAGTGCGTTAAATGTACCAGGTGCTAGTGATTTGGTTGAAGCAGTTAATACTGCCAACAGTGCATCTTCATCATTTGTTATTGGAGATGACTCATCAACTGAGGCAACTATATCTACTAATGGTACTCTTAGAATAAAAAGTGGTTCTGGAATAAGTGCGGTTGTATCACCAACAGATGACTCAATTAGTGTCGCTATTTCATTAGGTAGTATCGCCGCCGCTGGTTCAGATACTGATACATTTTTAGTTAGCGATAGTGGCACAATAAAAACAAGAACTGGTGCCCAAGTTCGTTCAGACATTGATGCTTTAAACTCAGTGTCTTTCAATAACAGAAAATACACAGGTGATGGTTCAACAACAGGATTTACGGTTACTAGTGGTCAAGCAACAGCATCAGTCATAGTAACTGAAAATGGTGTTGTTCAACAACCCACTGACGATTATGCAATTTCAAGCACAACATTAACATTTACTACAGCACCTGCTAATGGTGTTGTGATTAATATTAGGGAGTTAATAACTTCATAAATCGTATAAATAGATATATTAAAGAGGATTAAATGACAACAAGAATTACAACTGACAATATTACAGATGGCACTGTTTCAACAGCAGACATAAAAGATGGTAATGTGACCACTGCCAAGATCGCTGATACTGAAGTAACAAATGGTAAATTGGCATCAACCGCAGTAACTTCAAGTAAAATGGCATCATTGCAAACTATACAAATATTAGCGTCTGATGGTTCTACTGTTGTTAAAACAATTTTTACACCAGGTTCGTAATAAGGAGATTATATGACAGCAAGAACACCATTAATTTTTGATAGCACAGTGGGTAATCCACGAAGAATGACAGATGATGAAATCGCTCTTAGCGTTTCGTATTGTGTGTTTGCATATGCAGGTAATCCCTCAGTCACTTTAACAGTTGCGTCAGGTATAGCAGGTGGTACATTATCAAGTTCATTTACAGATACCAGATTATCTGCTGGTGCAGTATCAACAAGCACAACAGCGTTTCCAAACGAAAGTACAACTCAAGAACCTCAAACTGTAACAGTTACATATCAACGCATGACACAAGCAAATGCAGATATAACACCAGCATCTGATAGTGGTAGATTGTTTCCTGTATATTTAACATCTGGTGGTAATATACAAGCAATGAATCAAACAGATATGAATGATACATTTTTACATCCTGCAATTGATAAATTAGTTTCCTCATTTAGTGATAGAGAAAATCAAGGTGGTACATATACAGTTGGCACTTCAACAACACTATCAAACTGTACTCTAGTTTCATCAAATCCTATTTTTACAGATACAAGGGCAGATGTAGATGCGTATACATCAGGTGGTATACCAGAAACACAAGATCAACCAACAACTATACAAAATTATTTCTTATTTCAAATAGACCAAGGTACTGAACCAAACTTAACTCAAAACAATGGTTGTCCTTTATTCATCAATAGTGACGGTAATTTACAGTCATTTCTCTTATCAGATTGGCAAACAATTTTAACTGATCAAATAAGAGAAACAGCATCAGAAAGCACAAACACTCATCAAATATCATATAATGTAAATGGTTCAGGAACAAATAGAGGTAGTGCTATGGCGAACACAATTTTAGATGGTTCTGGTAACTATCAAACACGACAAGTTAGTGATGACTATAGGGCACAAGAGTTTCCAAATGGTTCGGCAACAACGGCGGCAACACATAACTTTAAAATAACAAAAGCATAGGAGTAGATAATGGCAGAATTTAAAGGTAAATTAATTGAGGCGTATTTTTCTAATAATGAAAAAGACACCATCTGTGCTGTTTTTAATACTGAAACGCCAGATGGTCCAAGAGCAACTGATTTTTACATTAATGTAGATCCAAATGAATATTACTATCAAGAGTTGTTAAAAGAAATGACTATTGAAGAAATTGAAGCACACACTCAAAAAAGACTAGAAACATATACAGAAAATTTGAAAAAACTAGTTAAAAAATGGGCAGGTGGTGATATTAAAGAATGGGATCCTAAAAGTGTAGATAAAGTTGTAAACACTAGAATAATTAATTTTTTATTTAACTTTGATAAAGATGATAAAAAACAACAAGAGTTAATGTTTCGCATGAAACTAAAAATGTTTGAACAAGATGTTGTCAAAAATGCAAAAGATAAAGATGCAGAAAAATCAGATCTTAGAAAAGCAGAAACACCACTAGATGTAATATTGTCATACGCAACAATCATAAACAAACTAGGTAAAAGATTTAAAAAATAAATTAACTTTTTGTTATGTTTAAAAAAGATGTGAATGCTCACATTGAATTATCAAATATTTGTAATGCAATGTGTTCTATGTGTGGTAGACAATACATAGAAAATGGTGAACTTAAAAAAGTACCTTCTTTCGATAATAAACAATTAACACTAACAGACATTAAAAATATATTTGATGATGAATTTTTTACTACATTTAATCTTAGGAGGGTCAATTTTTGTGGCAATATATCTGACCCTTGTTCTAGTAAATATCTATTGGATATTTTAAAATATTTAAAACCTAGAGTTAAAAGAATTGATATTGCAACTAATGGTAGTCTAAGAACATTAAAATTCTTTTCACGCATGGCATCAATATTAAAAGATATTGATCATAGAGTTACATTTGCAATTGATGGTTTGAATAATACACACTCTTATTATCGTATTAATACTAACTACAAAAAAATATTAGCGAACGCTAAGGTGTTTATAAACTATGGTGGTCATGCAAGATGGCAATTTATTATTTTCAAACACAACAAACATCAAGTAAATATCGCTAGAAAAATATCTAAAAAAATAGGGTTCAAAGAATTTGTATCTATAAAAACACAAAGATTTCATAGAGAGAAATTTAAATTTAAGTATCAAGGTAAAAATTATCATTTAGAAGAACCAGATGTGTCACCTGTTTACGAAATGTCAGGCGACATAAAATGTAAAGCAAAAAAAGACAATGAGTTTTATTTAGATTTTGAGGGTAATGTTCACCCTTGCTGTTATCTAGGTGGTTCTTATCTTAAAAAAAGATTTAATCAGAATGAAGACATAATCACAGATTTTTACATAGCAAGTGAAAATAACGCTTTACAAAATAGTCTAAGTGATGTATTATTAAATTCTAAATTTTTTGAACAATTACAATTATCATGGTTAGATACACCATCAATATCATGTAAACAGTTTTGTTCAAGCAAAAAAAATCTAAGAAAAGTATTAATTAATGATTAATGTATATTGTTTAAAATGGGGCACTAAGTACAACAGAGAATTTGTAGAAAGATTAAAATATAATTTAAGTAAATATTTAACTGTTGATTATGATTTTAAATGTCTAACTGATAAACCTGAGTGTGATTATGATTTAGAAATAGATAATAATTTACCTGATGTTTGGAATAAACTTTCATTATTGAAATTTAAAGGTGATAGTTTGTATTTTGATCTAGATATTGATATTACAGACAATATAAATTTTTTAACGAATGATTTTGATTATTTTACAGTCATAAATTCTAGATCATGGAAAAATAATGCAGAAGATCTAAAATTTAAAATTACCTGTAATACATTTGTCAACAGTTCTATTATGAGATGGTCTAATCATTATGACATTTATTATAATTTTATAAAAAATTCAAATACTTTTATTAGACTTTACAAAGGTATTGATCGTTACATATACAATGAAAAAATTGATTATAAATATTTCAGTAACGACAATATCATTAGTTGGAAAAGTGATAATTTTATTAATAAAGCGATAGTATTATATAATGGTAGATATAAAAATAAACACAGTTTTCACTGATAGAGCGAAAAGGGTAATTAAAAAATATCCTAATAGAGCGATTGATTTACTACATTGTTTTAGTTCATCTCAAGAGCAAAGTAAAATGTGGTTAGTGAGATGTTTGAATGCTTATCTTGATGATAGTTTTACAAAAAAATATATTGACATTGCTATCTTAGGTTCTTGGTATGGTTACCTAAATTATTTAATTAGAAAACATTTAAAATGCAAATTGATAACTGAGATCAGATGTTATGATGTTGATGACACTGCTAAAAAAGTTGGCAGAATTATATTCGAAGATATTAAAAATTTAAGATTTATGACTAGAGATATAAATGATGTTGATTTTTCACAACAGCGATTTAATATTATAATTAATACATCATGTGAGCATATGACTGACGATACAATACATCAATGGTTAGAATACACAAGAAAAAAAACAGTATGTGTATTACAAAGCACAAATAAACAACTTAGAGATCATATCAATACCGTAAATAGTAAAGATGAGTTGTGTAAAAAATTTAGTAAATATTTTAATAATTTTGAGTCTTATGAATATGATTTTGATAATCATTCTAGATTTATGATGATTGGAGATAAGAAATGAGAATATATTTAATTACAATTGTTCAACATATAATATGGATATTATTATTACCATTAGTGCCTTTTATAGAGGCAGAAACAGGTTATTATAATTGTTGGTATTATTGCATGTATCGTAGATTGCGATATGGTGGAAAAATTCATTGGTTAAGAAGTAAGAGGTACAATGGATTTCATTGGGTTTATGAAACTACTAAGGGTGATAAATGGGAGTTCACATTAAAAAAGATGCCTAGATTTACACCTTGGTATTTTTTACTTTTTTATAAAGGAGAAGAGAGAAGATTTCGTGGTAAATTATTGGGAAAGAGTTGAAGATATAATAAAAACACATAATCTATTTCACTTGAAATTAGATATTGAATTACCTAAAGAATCTATACAAGAAGTTCAAGCAGTATATGATGAGAAATTTTTTGTCGAGCATAGAGGTAAAAAACATAAAGGTTGGGATTCAACTTGCATTCATGGTATAGATGGTGATTATTGGAAAACTATGAGTGGCAAGCAATACAATTATGAAAGTGATAGTGATAAAAATATTAAGTGGGATTGGACTGATGTTTGTTATTATGCACCTAAAACAGTTGAATTTTTTAAAAAAGATATACCATTGAAAAATTATAGAAGATTAAGATACATGTTATTAAGACCTGGTGGTTATATATTAGAACACAGCGATACACCTAGTGGTATACCATATACAACAAGAAAACAAACAAGTATCTTTTCAGCATTAAACATTTGTATAACACAACCTAAAGATTGTGTGTTAGAACATTTAAGTAATGGTGTTGTGCCTTTCAAACCCCTAGAAGTTTACATGTTTAATAATGATGAATATCATCATGCATATAATAATTCTGAAGAAAACAGGTTTCACATAATTGCACACGCTGAATATGATTATGACTTTGCAGAATTATTTGTAAAAAGTTTTGAGAAAAATTATGAACATTCTATCTAAAAGTAAATCTTTAAAAGGCAGTCCTACTGTATTAAAAAACACCATAGCGTTTGCTGTGATTGATGACAGACACATAATAAAACACGATTTAGTGAAATACATTGTTGAAACTTATACAGAAAATACAGTTTATAATTTTTACAAAAGAAAATGTGATATATTAGGTTTTTACAAAGAAGAAAATATTGATGATGCCATATCTGATGCTTATGATAAAAACTATGAAATGTTAGTTGTTATGAAAAATGGCACTTTTATGAACACATCATTTTTCTTCGAAAATGTTAAAAAAATGTTAGACAATGATATAGCACTTATGGGTCATATATTAGATTGTAAAGAGCATTATTATTTTGTACACGAACAATGTTTTTTCTTAAATTTAAAAGCATGGAAGTTATCAGGTTCACCTGAGTATTATTCTGATAACATTAATGTTACAAAAGTAGAAAGATCAAAAACTAATTTTCATGATGATTACACACCTAAATGGATTATAAAAGATGATGGTTTAGCAGATGTTAGTAAAGTTTTACCAGGTGGTTACATGATGTCAGAGTTGCTAAAAGCAGATTACAGAGTTAGTCCATTTACAGAATTAAGAAAATTAAAATGGTTCACATATCATGGAGATACTATGAAATGTTTGATGAAGTCATTATCTCTAAATGCTAAAGAATATCATCATGGGTTTTACTCAACAGAAACAGAGAAAATAGACGAAGTAAAATTTAATGACAATATCGATACTTTAATTTCAATAGCATCAGCATTTCACCCATTTAAAGTAATAAAAAAATCTAATATAAACCCAAAAAATATTTTGATGTATGATATAAGTCATGAGGCAATAAGAATATATCAAAGAATGTTTATGGCGTGGGATGGAAACGATTATATTGAACTATTAAATAATTGTGACTTTGAATATAGATCTGGTCACAATGAACGATTAGCACAAAAAAGTTTTGATGAAATGAAAGTATTGTGTAGTTGGATATATTGGAAACCTTTTTTTAACGATATCACATGTAAAAACATAGATTATTTGAGAGGTAATTTATTAACAGAAACTTTTCATAAAAAGTTTATAAATTATGTAAATAAAGATGAGATTGCATTATTTCATGTAAGCAACATATTTTCATATGAGGCAGAAACTTATTACTATGATATCTTTCAGAGATTTTTCTCATTTTATAATTTGTATTTACTAATGAAAAAATATTCTAAAAAAACTATATTTAAAGGTTCTATATTTAATTTAAAAAACTATGTATCAACTGATGATATGAAGTTACATCATTGGTATGCAAAAGCAACTCAGTTAGCATTAACACCATGGCAAAAAGAAAGATTACCAGACTTTAAGAAATCATTGAAAAAAAGAGAAGAGGAAATTTGTGATTAATAAATTAGAAGATTATGAA
>CETN01078960.1_pt1 | contig 19403 bp, 46 predicted proteins | sample 531301 | NCBI WGS metagenome assembly CETN01 (sample SAMEA2622656, study PRJEB7988) | marine metagenome | isolation source: saline water (ENVO:00002010), including
GGCGGGGGTAGGTGCGCCTGCGAGGGTGCGTGAGCCTGCCCCTTAAAGTGAAACAGGATTCCCAAATTCCTGTTTCACTTTGCGAAAACCTGTAAGGTTTTCCACCCGTATGGTCTCTTATCGTTCTTGAAGGGAGAACCGGCGGGAGACCCCAGACCTTGACCCCTTCGGGGTCAAATGGCGTGAAAAGTCTTTAGACTTTTTTTTGCCCTCGCGACCCTGCACTCGCAGACATGCGAGGCCGTGTGTCTGCACATGCAGAGCAGGCACTCGCACCCCTGCACACTCGCAGGCTCGCCTGCTCGCGCTCCTGCATGTGCCTGCACTCGCTCGCCTGCCTGTCGTTTTCGGGAATAGGATTGAAGAATCCTATTCTCTAAAACCGGAAAAAATCCTCCGGATTTTCAGCATGTGCCTCATGTGTAGGCTACACAGCACCCTACATGTGAATCTTCTACGAAGATTTTGGTTGAAGTCGGTGCAAAAATGAAACCGCCGTTTTGGAGCCGATGAAGGTGGTTCTGTTGCGACAAATTTGCCGACCCTATCACCTACTAAGCCCCAACCATTTTCGCAAGAGAGAGTGAAAATCTACGATTTTCTTCTATCTCTTGATTTCCAAACAGACCTCTCGCATGTGCATCTTTCCACCCTTGGAGTCCCACTTCAAGGGGTTGAAGGGGGATTTCCCAAATCCCACGGGCGCATCACGCACCGATTCCCTCAAGGAATCCCGCTACGCCACCCCTCTAAAGAGGGGAAAGGAACTGCCTCTACACTTGCATGGAGTCCTTTTAAAGGACTTAGGCTATAAAGATAACTCAAGATTCACTACCCCTAAAGGGGTAGTGGTTTCGCAGAGATTTCTGGCCTCGCAAGCGTATGTGCATACACGGCTTTTCATAATCAATAGCAGACTATTGATTCTGCAAAGCGAGGTCGGCTATGTTCCTTTAGGAACATACCCCATATCTCTCTGTATAACGGTTAGTGATTCCACACCAAAGGTGATGGAATACACAACCTATACAGATAGAGATAAAGGGGTTCACCGAATCCTCGGCATCCTCCTTGAGGTGTGTATGAAGGTTGGCCTCCTTCCAAACCTACCGAAGGTTTCAAAAGGTCAAGCCCCTTCGGTGGCTCCAACCGAACCAACCCCAAGAGGTGAACAAGCATGAGCAAGCAAAGCACAGAAAACCAAGCCCTCCGTTCCGGAGGATTCCAGACCAAGAACGCCAACTACGACGGCAAATGCCCCGTATGCAAAGGGAAAATCCACGGCAAAGGGGACAAGTCCCCTGTCGTCGCCGTCAAGTTGCCGGACTCCAACCGCAAGCAGAATTGGATTCACGCCACCTGCGTTGATTTGGACAACCACCGACACCCCGACACCGGACTTACAGTCCGAGAGTCCCTTCCAGCCAACCAACATTACCTGTTCACGGGTGATGAGACCAAGGACAAGGAGACCATGAAGGAACTCAAGAGCCCTCCGAAGGAGACCAAGAAGCCCAAGTCGCAACCGAAGGTTGAGGTCAAGCCCCTTGAAGTCGGTTCCACCGACGACGCTGGTGGCGCAGTCCTCGCAGGATTGGTGGCTCCTCACCTCATCGGCATGGTCTCTGACCATGTCCAATCGCAAATTTCGCAAGGTCTTGCAGACCTTTCTCTGCCCCGACCTTTGGTCGTTCAGCCCCTCGGTGAGTCTGACGAAGTCAAGGTCGGCATCGCTCATCCTTGCTTTGACCATCTCCTTGAGATGGGACGAATCCGAACCAACACCCTCGCATCAGGCCCAGCAGGTTCCGGCAAAACCTTTGCCGCTGAACAGGTGTTTGAGACCCTTCGGCAACTTCCAAAGGAACAGGGCGGCTTCGCAAATCCGGACTCTGTCCGTTTCACCGTCCTTTCGTGCCACAATGAAATGATGCCTTCCGACATTGTCGGCCCAATGATTCCCAACATCAAGACTGGTTCAGAGAACCACAGGATGACCGAGGTCGTTAAGACCTACCGTGATGGTGGAGTCCTCGTCTTTGACGAATTTGACCGACTGATGGGTGGCACAGCAGTTGCGGCGAACATGGCCCTCGCAAACGAGACTTGGGCCATGCCGGATGGAACAGTCGTTCCAAGGTCTCCCGACCTCTTCATCTTGGCTACAGCCAACACCCTCGGTCAAGGCCGAGGCCGAAGCCCCTACGGGGCGGCAGAAGTCTTGGATGGAGCCACTCTCAACCGCTTTGCAGGCGGCGTGATTCATTGGGGCTACGACAGAGCCTTTGAACGCCAACTCATCGGAGATGATGCAATCACCTCCTTCTTCCATGACCTTCGGTCAAAGGCCGACAAAGCCGGTCTGTTTGGTCGCATCATCAGCCCTCGCCACATGCTGACTGCTAAGAAGCAGAAGCACATCCTTGGATGGGACATGGAGCGAATCCGCCGTGTCGCCGTTGCCGATTGGAACGCCAAGGACTTGAAAACCGTTGGTTTTGAGGAGTCCTTCATCACCTCTGCTTTGCAGACCAATGGAGGAGCCGCTTAAGCCCCGAAGGGGATTTTCGCAAATTTTTGGTGATTCATCATGTCTATACAAAAATTCCACACAAAGACCATGCGGTGCTGTGTTGCTCACACACCATCAGATGCCGCCGAATACTTGGCCGGACTCAAGGAGTCCGACTTCAAGGGCTACAACCCCCACAAAGCAAGCCCTAACTTCGGCTGGATAGGTCGTAAAGACCTAAAAGATTCTGGCATCAAGACCCGTGGCGAAGTCGCAGAGCGACTCGGTGAGTATGTGGACAACGACCACCAGCAGATTTCATCTGCTCGCAACAAGATGGCTGACTTGGTGGAGTCCATTGATTTCACCGAGTTGAAGCGAATGCTTCAATGGTCTGACAGCCGAGGGCGTGTCAATGCAACTCGTCTCCTGCAAGGAGACACCAAGTTCCGAAGAACCTTCCGAAAGTCAGCCGCACCCGTTGAGGCCGTCGCATTGGTTGTTCCAACCAACGCAAATGCCGGGGTCGGGGCTGATGTGATTTTCGCAAGAACCGCCGTAGCCCTTGCCGCTTCGGAATTGTTGGGCGAAGCAGGCTTCGCCGTGGAAGTCTGGGCGGTTGCACATTCATACGAAATCTACGAGGACAAAGGCCCGAAGGACGGACTTGCCGCCATCAAATTGAAGGCCGCAGACGAACCCACTAACGAAGCGATTGCCGCCTCTGGCGGTTCGTCTTGGTTCTATCGTTCCGGTCTCTTCTCAATGTGGGCGGCGCAAGGCAGAGCAAACAGCGGTCTCGGACAAAGCCGAAGGCTTACCAAGTCCAAAGCCGATGAAGTCCGAGAGGCCATTGGCCTTGAGCAAGCCCATGTCATGCGTAGTGGAGAGAACCTCAACTCTGTTGAAGCGGCCATCAAAGCCGGTATCGCAGATGTCAAAGAAGCCCTGCAAGCATGGATTGGGGGGCGTGATTGAGAGGCTTCCCATTGAAGATGAGGAAGACTCGCAATATACAGGATGTGAAGACATGGGCAAGACACTACGACACCACGGACGAGACGGAAGTTATGAACACAAATTGCACCGTGGCTATCGCCACGGAGAAAAGGACTATCTCATCAGCGGTCTCCAAGGAGACCTTGAGCGAGTCCGAGACCACGGAAAAGCAGAGTTGCGATTCTATGGTCTTAAGACCACCAACCGAATGAACCACCCTCAAGCCAAAGGCTTGGGCAACCGCAACGGCGGTTTGGTAGCAATCAACTACACCAAGCGGGTGTATTGCAAACAGGAGTGAAGAAACATGAACGGAAACACACACGAAAACGAAGCCGAGGACCGAAATGTTCTATGGAACATCAAGACGGTCAACCTTGAGAACGAAGCCGAGACCATCCACATCCTGTGGATGGATGCTCCCCCCGAAGGGATGCCTGCTGAACAATGGATGCCCCAACTTGTTGGGATGTTCCTTGACATTGGCGAAGCACCTTGCGAAATATCCTACACCGAAGGTGAAGGATTGGTCAAGGTCGTGGGGGTGAGCGAATGAACCGAGACGATTTCACCCTACATTTCCGAAGGGCAGAGGGGTTGCTTGAAGACGCGCTGGTGATTCTTCGCATGTGTTTGGCCGAAGGCTACGAACCCTACGACGAACACGAAGAGGAAATCTACATTCTGTGTCAAGCCGCCGAGAGAATCGCAACGGAGCAACTCGGCCTTGATGTGAAACATTACCCTCATTGTCATCACGACGGCATTCACGACCTCATGGAGCAGATTCACGAAGCCGCCCTTGAGGAGGGCTATGACATGTGGGACTTGTGAAATTTAAATCCGGCATTCCAAAATTTAAATCCCGAAACCGAGACCCCGAACATTGGTGAATAAACATGAGACACGACGAATACGAACACAAGAGCATAGCAGGAACACCTGTGCCTCGCGCCATGTGCAAGACCTGTGGCTACAAGGCATACCTGTCCTTCCCGTCTGCCGGTTCGTGGAAATGGTGTGGCCTGCCGAAGCAGGACGGTTTCAATGTCGGCATCTGCCGTTATTGTCAAGAGGCGCAGAGGGACACAACCAAAAAACGCCGATGGTGGTGGTTCAAGTGAAGCGAAAAATACTCGTTCCTATACAGCCGCACCTCCCAGACACGCCACCTATGGGTATGGTTGCTCTTGCTGTGGAAACGCACGACGACTACGAATGCCACAAACACGGTTGGGATGCGAGAGCCTCCGTCGTCAAAATGACCTATGCTCTCACCGATAGCAACGCAAGCCCCTTCATACCGGAGACCATCAACATGTGCATTGATTGTTTCAATCAAAGTCTGCGAAGTGCGGCGAAGTCTGCTTCGCAGAACCATGCTATTTGGGAGGATGGCTGGGAAATACCCTGTCAAATCTGCGGTCAAGATGACCGAAACCTCAACCTGCAACAGCGAACATTGTTCGTTGAAGACATAAATGACACGGAGTCTGCGGGTTGGGACTCGCACCCTACCTACCTCATCTGCGATGAGTGCATCAAAGTATGCGAGTTGGGTGTCAGAAATTTGCATGAGTTGTATGACATGCACAGAGTAAGGAGGGAGCAAGAGTGAGAAGCCGCCGAGAACAGTTAAATAGGGGAAGCCCCCCTTATAGAGACCACAAACGAGGATTGACGATGAGCAACGAAGAAGTGATAGGCTACGCAGAATTGACGATGAACGGAAGTGGCTACGCCCTGTACGAGGTCAGCAAAGACCACGACGCAAAGTGCATCAGCATACGCAAGGTGAGAATACACCTGCGATTAGATTTGCCGTTCTTCGGAAGACAACTCCCACGCTACGATGACGACCTACACGCAGAGCGATGGGCCAAAATCAACGCTTCCAAACCAGAGGTTCGCGAAGAATACCGATGGACTGTGGACGGTAGCCGGACTCGCAGAGCCTATGTCCCTACGGGACAGACCTTTGCCAGCCGTCCTTCCCTGCCTTCCCACGACTATGCTCGCCCCATGAGCGAGAGAGAAGAAGGCGGCAAGCCGATGTCGCAAGCCGAAGTCAAGAGGCTTCTTGCAGAAGCATTGGGTATGGAGGTGAGCGAATGAACATGACGAAGAAAGAGTTGCTTGCTCTGCAAGAAAGTCAATTTTTCGCAGACCTCAACCGACAGGTTGAGGAGGGCGACCTCATGTCCGTTCAAGGCTCGCCCATTCCCCAAGCGATTTGGAACCTCATGGTCTCCAAGAGAGACCTCACGCTATGGTGCAAAATAGGCATGAAGCCTCACCGAGGCTGGAAGGTCTCCGATGTCAAGCGATACTTCAACATCACAGGCACAGGTGAAAACCTGCTCGCTCGCTTCATGAAAATCCACGATTTGATACTGCCCCCGGAGGAAGAATGATGTTCTTTGCGATTCTGTTTTGGACGGGTTTTGTCATGCTTGTCATCCCCACCGTCATGGCTAAAATCACGGAGGCTCTCGCATGATTGATGCCTTTTGCGATTTGATAGAGACCCCTGAAGGGGTCTGGGTTCCTGCCATCGGCTCCAACATAGAGACACTTGCAGATGGTCGCATGGTGCGGAACATCTATGTGCAGAGCGCAGACTACCTGTGCGTCCGTGTGGACTTGCGAGACGAGACCGAGGAATGGATGCAGAAAGTTGATATACAGTCGCCCCCCATAGAAGGGCAGAAAACCAAAACCGAGGAGGAATGAAAATGGACGAATACGAAACAACCTACGAGAAGCAAGATGACGGATATATACACATGCACAAGGGGGTGCTTAGGCTTTCACCGAAGCAGGCCGAAGCCCTTGGTTCCTACGGAACAGCATGGATGTACGATGATGCGGCTTGGTCGCAGAATGGAATCCACGGCTCGCTCTACCAAAATGTGAACCTGCCCGAAGGCCCGGTTCAAATTGAACTCAAGTTGGACGGAACACTTGTGAAGCACCCGATTGGCAAGCACTATGCCCTCGCAAAGCGCATCTTGAACGCCCTCCCCCTTCCAGCGAATTGCGAAGGGGATGTGCTACAGCGAATCAACCTCATTGAATCCATCCTCATGGAGGTGCTGGGATGAGCGACTACCCACGGCACATCTACGAGGCATACGACGAGATGCTTGACGACTGCTACCCCGAAGTCGCAGTCTTTTCATGGAAGGTTTCACCTTCTGTCGCATTCAAGCGCATTGACCCGATAGCCTACGAAGTAGGTCTCAACGATTGGCTCTCACACCTTGAAGCGCAGGGCGAATACGACCCCGACAAGGAAGACTTCTGCGATTGGGAAGACATGGAGGAGGAATGAACATGAGAACTTATCGGGACATGACACGACTTGCTTGCTACATAGCACAGGCTAACATGCAAGATTGGCGCAGGCATGACATTGAAGACATGGTGGAATTTTGTGGAGTGGATGCGTGTATTGACTTTTACAAGCATTATCAGCACAGGTATGGTATTGATTGCAGTAAAATTTTAGAATGGCTGGATGAAATACAATGGAGGGATGAACATGGCATTTAATGAAATTATCAACGACTTGCGAATGATTGGAAAAGAGATTGACCGTCTGAAAGCGCAGAACACAGACGCACACCGTCTGCTGGCCTTCGCCTTGAGTCTGTTCACAGACGAACAGATGCGAGAATACACCGACTTTGTCGGCGGAGTCCACATCTACGAGAAGGAGAGAGACGAATGAAAACCTTGCCGAAACGATTGACAGCACTTGGTTTAGCAAAACGCATTGACCAAATCATGACCACGATGGGAGAAGTGTCTCGCCTCTGGCGAATCCGTGAATTGATTGACGAAGTTCTACGAGGCGAAGAAGAATGACATGGAGAGGAGACGCTTACAACCCCGACCCCGTAGAGGAATTGATGCGTGATGAGCGCAGATACGGACAGGAACCCGACAGAGACGAAGTCGCAGAGCAATACGAAAGCGACTTTGCAGACGCAGTCCTATACGGTTCTGTCCGTCTTGCGAAGCAAATCCGAAGAGTCTTGGACTCCTTCATCTCACCCAATACCGACACACGCAAGAGAGAACAACTTCTGCGAATCAGCCAACTGATTGACGAAGTCATTCTGGAAGGTGAATGCCTATGACATGGTATGTAGGCGACCCTTGCTACATCATCCCCGATGCTGAATGGCAAGACTTTTGCGAAGCAACCTATGATGATTTGAACCGAGAGAAAGGTCGGCACTACGCACACATTGACTCCGTCATTGAATGGCATGGTCAGACGCTCACGATTTGGAGCAACGGCGGAGACGGTACATGGTCGTTCTCAAAGCACAACCTACGCACCGAAAACAACGCAGACTCCTTCGGAGTTGATGCTGGGATTTTCTGTGCGATTGACCTTGACAAATTGCAGGGACACTACATCGGAGACCCGGCAGACAGCGGCATGATTTTCGCAAACAAACCCGACCTCTATGTTCAAGATGGGGTCGTCTTCATCAACGATGAACCCGATGATTCCCACGAACAATGCTACGAATGCGGAGAATACACCTACGATTATGGCTGGGTCTGCGACTACAATCGCTGTGAAGGATGCGACCATTGTTTTGAATGCGACTGTGAGATATGCGACGAATGCGACGAGCATGTAGAAGATTGCTACTGTGAGGATGAGGAAGAATGAATTGGACTCAAGAAGAAATACAACGACTGCTACACCACATTGACGAAGTCATGTATTTTCTGCGTGATAAGAGGGGCGACATGAGCAACTACAAAGAACTGCGCGAACATTTGGATTTAGCATACGATTTCATCGGGAGGTATTTAGAATGGTGAACACAATGAATGTAGCGAAATTTATCGCAAAGCATCCCATCTACGATGAGAAAGTGCATATTGCTCATGCTTGGGCATACGCTCTTTCGTACACCCAACCCATGTTTGACAAGAAGGCTTTCGTTGAAGCATGTGGTGTTAAATACCAGAAGCCCCTATTGGAGTCTCACCGACCGGGAGGGAAACCATGAACCTATTCGCTTTATCGCCTTGCCCCAAAGAATCGGCCATGTTCATGTGCGACAAGCACATAGGCAAGTTAGCCGTGGAAGGAATGCAGACCCTTGTCTCTGCCATGCTCATCAGCGGTGCGCCGCCACACCGTATGCCCCTAACGAGCAACGGAGAGCCACACCGAGGAGGCTACAAACATCACCCTCTTACGCTGTGGACTGCTGAATCTTTGGTGCATTGGCGTTGGGTATTCAAACACACGGAGGCTCTGTGTGAAGAATTTTTGTATCGTTTTGGCAAAAGACATGCCGTTGCCAAACAACTTTTAGAACTCAAGAGGAATTTCATGTGGGAAGATTATGTCCCCGACACGCAAGGCGAAGACAGGACACGACACGCTCGGCCATCGTTCTTTGAGCGTTGCTTCAATCAAAGCAAAGGCGAAAACCTTGACCTTGTAGACACGGACTTGTGGCCCTGCGACCATGAGGCATACCGTGAGTTCTATCGCAGAGACAAATACGCATTCGCCAAGTGGGAGAAGGGACGAGAGTCGCCCGGTTGGTGGTGCAAACCTATGGGAGAGAGAAAGAAATGACGAATTTTGAAAGAGACATAGAAGACAAGATGGATAAGTTGCGAGAAGCCCTTGATAAAGTGATGGATGCTCGTATGTACGCAGACGAAGCGAGAGAAGCCGCCGAAGCGGTTGGCGTTGAGATTAACTATGCGGTCATTGATATGCTGGAAGACGCAGAGGAGGAGTTATCGTCCTCCGTGGATGAGGCACAAGAGTTGCTCGCAAAGTTGGAGATGGTGCTTGTATGAGTATCATACTCCCTCAATTTGTGATTGACGACGGCTACATCGTCAAAAAATTCCTTGCAATTGACGGCTCAAAGAGCATCAACACCATTTGCTTGACCCCCTACGGGACTCATGCCGATGTGTGGACTCCTCTTGAAGAGGAGACGATTGCTGGCGTTTGCCCTGCCTGCGGTTCACACATGCAGATGCCCCAAGTCGGACTCTACAGGTGTTCACACGGACACCCCCCTGTGGTCATGGCAACAGAGGCATACCGACCTGTTCGGTCAGTCCCTCGCAAGCCGGTGGTTCGCCCCAAGCGACGACCCGACATGACTCCACACCGAAGCGGTGTGGAAACCGAGTCTGTCAGAAATGACACAGCGGTTTCCTTTGATTCAATCAAAGAACAAGTCGCAGATGCTCTGGGGGATTTGCTGTGAAGTTGGATGCAGAATTGATTCCCGTTGGCACATGGGGCGCAAACCTGCGTTCCCTCATGCCTCCTTCGGGCTGGAACAGGCTTCGCAAACACATATACGAAGAAGCGAACAACCTCTGCGAATTGTGTAGCAAGACAGGGTTTGACCAGAACCGCAACTATGCAGTTGAAGCCCATGAAGTATGGGAATACGATGATGTTCGCAAGATTCAGACCCTAAAGGGTCTGCAAGCACTATGCCCAATGTGTCATTGTGTGAAACACTATGGACGCAGTCTACGAGTCGGCGCAGGTCGCAAGATTCGTGAGCATGTAGCGGAAGTGAACGGATGGACGAGAGAGCAGGTGCTTGACTACGAGGACTTGATATTCCACATCCATGTCCTTCGCTCGCAGTTCCGCTGGACTGTAGAAATCCAAGAGACGCTTTCTCAATACCTTGAGCAGGGCGTGATTAAGCAGAGAGACTACGACGAGGCAATAAAGAACCTCAAGAGAGGCCCACATTCGGAGGAGAATTGATATAGGGGAAGCCCCCTTTAGAGACTGAAACGGAGGAACCGAAAATGAAAGCAGAAACACCGGACAAAGAATTGAACGAAGCAATAGAGTTCTACGCGACTCTTGCTCTGAAAGAGCAAATCGTAGTGGACACAGACGCAGGATTCGTGAGTGAAAAAGGCGAGCCAGTCTTCACGGACATGAACCCGCTTGAGGCAAAGATGCGGGACATGATGAATACGCAGAGCAGACAGACCCTTGAGAAGAACAAGGTGGATGCTCAAGAAGTCATGCAGTTCTTTGAAATGTGTCTTGTCGCAACAAAGATTCTTGGCGAAGACTACCACCCACCGGAGTTGCGAGTCCACAACATAAAACACAAGGAGAACGACAAGCAGAGGGAACGACGACGACAGATGCACCTATGGAACTGTGTGCAAGAGTGCATCATGGCTACCCAGCCCGATGTCTTGCACATTTCAGACGACGGAACAGGTTTCGCAGTTGATTGCACACATGCACATCCCTTGCTAACTCTCTATGTGAACAGCATCCAACGCTACGAGACAGACCAGTTCACACAAGGAACAGGTACTATGCGAACCGAAGAAGTTCAAGAGTACCTCAACAAAAAGGCCGCAGAAGTCAATGCCGACGCACCAAAGCGCGACATTGACCCGGACAGCGACGAGAACGACGACGACCCTTTCGGTATGTTCGTGTGAGGTGATACGATGGATTGGATTACATACGCTCTCGGCTACATCAGCCAACACGACTGCTTCACAGAAATGGTGGAGCAAGGGTGGGTCTCTACAGAGACCCTGCGACCTTACATCAAAGAGATGGACGACAACTGGGGGGGCTTCGGAGGTGTCCTCACATGGCTACGCCTCTACGATGAGGACAAGCGTCTCGCTGAACAATACGGAAGAGACTTCCTTCGGAGAAACGACAGAAAGCACTCAACATGGTTTGAAGAATTTGACGACGAATACACAGAGGAACAATGGCGTTCCGATTTGCGAGGGCCATTTCACCCATCGCTCCACAAGGAGGAGGTGAAGGAGTGAGCGACGAATACACGCTGGGTCTGCTATGCTCCTACGAGGACATGCTCGCAGGAGTGCTTAACGACCTCAAATACATGAACCGGCTCTCCAAGCCGGAGTTCGCAGAATTGCTTTTCCCACACGCGATTGACTCATACCTTGACGAGAAGTGGTCTCTCTTCCGAGACTCCCCTCTCTTCTTCCTATGGTCTTGCGACTTGGGAAGGATTCGCACCATCGGACACTACATCCGAAAGTGCAAGTGGGGTGATGAGTGATGCCCCAATACAAATTCACGAAGACAATCAACGCCTTACTTGAGGCAAGCAAGCACATTGAGAACCTGTGTGCCACCAACACAGAATACGGCCTGCAACACATCACATCATGGAAAAGGACACTCGCAGAAGCAACAGAGGAAATTGAAAAAAACCTCGGCGGATATGTGAGGAGGATGAGAAAATGAAAGAACCATTGGAAACATACGAGGGCGACCTGTGGGTTGTCATCAACGAAGAGGGAAAGGCGACGGCTGTTTTGAGGAACGAGCCTACGCTTCAAGAGAAACAGAAACATGTCGGAGGTCTGATTGAATACGCTCCGGTCGCAAGAGGAGCAAGAGCCCCTATCCCTATGGGAAGAAACAGAGCGAAGATGGCAGAGGTCGTCTCCGTTATCGTGGACGAAGAAGGTCTGCTAAAGGGCAAGACTGAAAACACGATTGCGACTTTTGCCGCCTTTCAGATACCTTTCAAGGACAGCGACAAAAAGGGTTCTCCGGTGCTTGTCGGGAAGGCGATAATACACATGAGGGTCAGTCCCGAAGATGATGTGGTTTCCTTTGAAGAAATGCTACGCATTATCAGCGGAGAGAAGGATTTGCAAGATTGCTTCTACATACACGGAGTCTTGCACTACACCGACGAGGAGGCTCGCAAGTGAAGTGCAAAATCTGTTCATGCGACATGAGAGAATGGGCTTCTGCTCTCTCACGCTACGACAACAAGACCAAAGTCTGCTCGGCCTGTGGTCTTGGGGAGGCTTTCGTGAATACGAAGGAAAACGCTTGCATCCTTCACGGCGACACGCCCAAAAATTGTGGGGTGGCGTGGGAGGAGTGGGTCTCACTTGTGATTGAGACTCGCAAGCGTACAACCGACCGCCTGCTTACTGTTTGAGGTGTTTCACTTGACACCTTTCAGTTATTGTGATGAGTGGGTCTATGCGAAAGCATCGGACTTGCAAGTTGAAGACTTCACTTGCTGGCGAAAGACGGGCAGAAGCGGAGGCGGAGGTCGCAAGCGCATTCCTTTCTTGCAACTCAAGGCAGGGGTCTATGACATCGTGATTGACGGCTACAAAGCCGTGTGGTCATTCCTTGATGCTCTGCTTGACATGCCACCTCGCAAGCCTTTCAATGACCTGATGGCCGGGAACATGGAAAACGCAAATTTCTACACAGAGTTGCGATGGTTTTTGGCAAATAGCGACAAAATACTCTGCTTTGAGGGCAGTCTTGGGAAGAATGTAGCAGTAGCCAACTCCGATAAGACAATCCCAAACGCACATTATGTCTCAAGCGTATTCAACGCTGGATGCTCGGATGTGTTCGGACTTGCGTCTTCCTTCGCACACATACTCGTTCCTGTTCGCAAGAAGGACGGGATTCATTATGTGGAGACGGATGTTCTGGGGGCAGACCCACAATATGTCTTTGCAAGAGCAGACGGTGTGCTTGAGACATTTATTAGCGAGACCTCAAATAGACCAAATTATCGTCCATATAGACGCATTGTGTTTCAACACCCTCCACACATACGGCCCGTGGCGGAGCAGATGCACCACAAGTTGAGCGAGAACGATTATACACGCACGACCTACAAGCATCACCCAATCAAACCTGCGGGTATGTTTGACCATGAGATTGACGACTACGAACACGGTATTTTTTGCAACGGTTGGAAATAATTGCAAAAGAAAAAAACGGAGGACTGCGGAATGATTCGGTTTATTCTCTCCAATTTCATAAGAGATGTTGATGAAAATGCCGATACTCTCGTTAGAGAGTATAGTAGAATAAAGGTTTTTCACCTTAAGGAAAGAATACAAAATTGCAAGACATTCTTTTCAGCACAGCGTTTTTCAATTTCTGAATTATTTCTGCGCCGTGGAAACAATGGGATTCTTAAGGACATGGGGGTATTGTGCTGAACATGGGCGAGATTGAGACGATAAACGAGACCGATTTTATTTGGTTTGATGGTATGCCGGAAGACATCACACACGCTATACTATACGACGCAGTAGGCGCAGACCACATACCGGCTGTCATAGGTGCGTCAATTGTGGCCGACAAGGAACCCGTGGGCTACATGACAAGCAAGCACATACATTCAAGCCCCCACACCTTCCTTGATGTGGGTTTTACGGGGTGGCCCATCTACAGGACAGGCAACACCTTGGTTATTGAGGTTCTCACGCCAGCACACATCAGCAAGGACATATCCCAACAGAAGAACGCATGGCTGTTCAACTATCCCCCTGCAAGAGATGTAGCGGCCATGTTAGTAGGTGCGGGGGTGCAGACATTCTGCGTTCTGACTTCGTCTGCGTTTGACGACATGATGGGCAACCAACAAGAGAGCATCGTTGAGGTAAAGGCAGAAGAAATTGGTCTTGGCGAGGCACATTCTTCTCTTCAACCCCTATGGGGTTGGCTACCAGCGTTCTTGTTCAGCGTTGAGGCAGAAGGGGCCAGCATTCTCATCCTGCCCCCACATGGCGCAAGAACTACGCCTATGGAATATGAGAAGACTGCTATTCGTGATGCTCTCGGCATTCTCAAACGAAGGGGACATGATACAAAAGGTGCTTTGACACGCTCAAAGAAATTGTATTCGCAAGCCTCTGAAGAGGCTACGCAGGCGGCGAAACACGCTAACGAGGTGATTGCTCGCATGAAAGCGGAGACGAAGAAGAACAACATGGGAGGCATGTTTCAATGAACATCTTTGAGAGAGTGCTGGACTTTTGCAAAAAGAACCACATCATTGATGTGGAAGATAAGGTTCCAGTATTTCTCTCAAGCATTGGAGCGCACCTGTTCAACACGGTGAACAAGTGTAGCATGTGCGACTTTGCTCCCTCCGAAGGAGACGACGGCGACCGTTTCGTTATTGAAGACTGCCCCTTGAGGCACAGCAACTATCCCATCTACACACCGTCTTCTCGCATAGCAGACACTCGCATTCACATACTGATGCGTGGTGCAAAAGGCTCTGGGAAAAATGTATTACTTGACCTCTTCTGTGCGGAGCATACTGGTTTCCTATGGAATCCCGATGGTTTCAACGGTGTTGGTTTTCGCACTATGTCTGGGCCTAACAGCATCACGGAGGCAGGTATGTTTGGTTCCGTGAACGATGAGGGGCGCATCGTAGGTCGTCCACTTGCGAGAGACCTCTGCGGGGGCTTCCTTACCTTTGAGGAGTTCTCTTCGGTAAGTGATGCAAACCGCAAAGACCATTCCATTGACATGAAGAATCAGATGCTAACATCCCTTGACAGCGGCAGAGTTGCAAAAGGTATGCGTGATGGCTGGGTGCGATACAACACACGATACACCGTATGGGGTGGCACACAGCATGGTCGCATGGACTTGGAGTCCGGTCTTGACCGTCGCTTCTTCATCATTGACATTCTCATGGATGCGGAGAAGGAAGCGGCTTACAAGGCGGCGCAGAACAAACAGGCATCCATGTCCAAGGAGGAGCGAGCGTTTCTTGCTGGTGAAATTATGGACTTGCGACAATGGTTCATTGACAGGCAGATGGATGTTATGCTCAACCCTCCGGAAGGTGTCATGTTTGATGAGGCGTTTGAGAAGTGGGTCATGCAAGAGTCTGTGCGGTCGTTTGAGAGCGACCTTTTCCGCCGTCTTGCGATAGGCTACAATATGATGGTAGGCGATTGGAAGGGCGGGACTCTGCAAATCAGCATGGACGATGCGCTTCTACGCCTGCTTGAAGATTCGCTCAAGATGAGACGAAATGTGATGGATGAAGACATTCACCTCATCAAGACAACCTTTTGGGACAAGGATGTTCCGAGAAGTGGTCTTGTCAAAGACATAGCGAGGCTGATTTGCAACAACGATTATCAAGCGGCAAAGCGATGGATTGACGATAACCTTAAACAGCAGGTCTGGTTCACAGAGTTCAGTCCTCGGAAAGAGGGGCGGGGCCGAAGGGGTGTCGTGTGTCGCTTCGGTATGCCGGAAGACAATGTGAAAGGGTGGTAAAATGGGACACAAATTGAGAACTAAAATCAGATGGCGGTTGTGGTTGAAAGAAGCAGAAATGCTTCTGCGAAGCACAGGGAAAGAAATGAGGGCCGCACACATCTATGAGGCAACCAAAGAAAAGATGCCTAACAGGATGCCAAAAAACGCAAACGCCGCCGCACAGATAATGAAGATAGACGCAGAAAAAAGATTCTATCAGACAGAAATGGTTGATGGTGGCTATCACCTCTATGGACTAAGGGAGTGGATTTGATGGCTGGCGCACCTGCGAAACACAAGGAATGGCTAAACCGAGTTGCGGAATACCTTGAGAAGGAAGACCGTGAGGTGGTGGCATGTGATTTGCCAAACATCATACGGCGCAAGAACGGTCGCCCCTTCCGCAACAAACCCTCGCGTCATGCAGTCTTCAAGCGTCTGCAAGCAGATGGGAGGTTCCAGTTATCCGCCATAGGAAAGGGTGGCGGTCGCAGGGCAATTGTTCGCATCAAGAAGAAGGAGGATGAATGCTGATGCCTCGTTGGGGAAAGGGACGATTCAAGTTGTGGAAGGAGGAGGCTCTTTCCCTATGTCGGGAGAATCCCGATGGAATACCTATGGCCTTGATTCTTGATAGTAGCAGGCTGGGTTCGCATAACATCCCGCAGTCAGTCAGACACGGGACAGAAATACTCAAGCGCGATTCCCGTTTTGCTTCGCATTACCCAGAAGCAGGGCAGTATGGGAGTATGATTTATCATCGCAAAGTTCTATCATGGACGGTGAATGACAATGAAGAATAAGAGACTGGTTGAGGAGCGTCTCTCGGAAGAGACCGACGCTAAAGCGATTGAGGTTCTGCGTTGGGTGTTGGAGTCGCCAGAGTGCGGTATGTGTGGACACCCACAGCGCAAGGAATTGGAGTTGAATGTATTCAATGGGACAATGTCTCCCGCCTATGTAGAGGCGAAGAACGGCTGGTCTGCTGGCGTGGTTGAAGAACACATGTCGGGACACATGCAGTATGACCCGGAAGAGGCCAGAGAGACGGAAGAGACTCGCAAAGAAGCAATCACGACACTTGATATGGCCGAGGACATTTTCGGTCGCATCACGAAATGGTTGGACGAGTGGGAACGAGAGAAAGACATCCACGGGATTGACGGAGAATGGCTTGCGACAGCAACCCGTCTTATCGGACAGGCCAACAATTCGTTAAAGTTGATTGGGACGCTCAAGCAAGAAATAGGTGTGGACTCGCAATTGCTATTGGCCCAGCAACAGGTGAATGGGGTTATGGGAGTTCTTGTAGATGTCCTTCGTGCAGAACCGCATCTACTGAATGCGATTGAAATGCAAGTAGCGTCTCTCAAGATGCCTACCTATGTTCAAGAAAGCGAATGGGAGGTCTTGCGATGAGTGGCGAACCCGTTAAGTGGAGAGCGCACTTCAACCAATTGATTGCAAGACCCATCCCACAGTCAGAGTTCCCTAAAATCGCACAGCGAATGCTTGACGATGGTTTGATTGCCATACTGTCAAGTGAGGGTATCAAGTGGTATGCTGGCCGATACCTCGTAGCCAAGAAAGTTGTTCGTGAAATGTGGAGCATGTCAGAGCATCAGTTGAGAAGATTTGAGCGATGGGTTTATACCAACGACCCGTTTATAGCGATGATGGAGGAGCCGGAATGATAGACTGCATAGCATGTGGGTTGGTGATTGAAGAAGAAGAGTGTAAATGGTATCTTGGTGAACCTCATTGTGAGGAGTGCTATATCGTTGAAAAATACGAGGACTACGACCACGGGGAAGAATTGTCCCGTGTGGTTGATGTACGAGTGGAGGTGGATGAATGAATTGGAATGATATTTGGAAAAAACACTTTCCCCACCTAAGCCCTAAAGAAGCCCATGCAGAAATCATGCAGGGAAACCACTTAGAGCATGAGCCGGTGGCCGAGAGACCCGCTGAAATGCCTTACTTTGGAGAATTTATAGGAGAGTGAAAAGATGAGCAAGAAATACCGTATGCCTGCTGTAGCCGCCGCAGTCCAAAAGTGGGACTTGAGCGAATGGTTCACGGCTGACCAACTGCTTCCAAGGGCGATGGTTGAGTTGCCCCAGCGCACCATGTCGCTCAATGTGTATTCAGTCTCACGATACCTCCGCATCATTGAAGCGAGAGGTGGTCTTCTTTCCCGTGTGAATGGGAACGGCACTAAAGAATTTAGACGGGTTGACGAGGTAGAGACCGATGGGAGTTCTCATTTTTACGCGTGATGCTTCGTCTTATCGTGAGGGTCATTTTGTTGAGGGCGTGGGCGTGGTCTGTTCACCGTCTTGCGAAGACTTGACGCTCATTGTGCATGAGAAGCGACCGAGTAAAGACGACTGCCTCGCATGGCTACCTCATGTGTCATATCGCATGGTCTTTGTCTGCGACAAAGCACCGGACTTGAAAGACCATCCGTCTGTCATTTTTGACAAGAGCATGTCTGAACGCAAGGACGACTACATGCCACACATACAGGCTATGTTGCGATGGAGAGACCGCAACCGAGCGTGGGCTATGGCAAAGAATGTCCCGATGCCGCTTATGCTTGCTTTTCTGCGAGAGAACAACACTAACATTGACCTATGGAGACTGCTCGCAAAGGCATTCACTTGGTCTCCTGAAGAATACCAGATGGCGGCTGTCTGTTTTTCGCATCAGCCATCTGGCAGAATGAAATGGCCGAAAAAGAAGAAAGCCGAGGAAGACTCGCTTCCTTATGGTTTCCGAGCAAGCGATGAGTATGCGGAAATGATTGCAAGCGCAGACCACAAGGTAGGGAACGATATTCGCACCAAAGCAAAGGAGACTATGCCGAAGTCTGCAAAGAAGAGGAAGCAGAAGGTGATAGAATGGCTTTAGATGTTCCTCATTCGGAAGGAATCATCCTATGGTTGTGGTTTATTGCGATATTCCCTTTCAAGAGACAATGGTTTGGTGCTTTACTTACTCTGATTACTGGCAAGACACCAGAAGAAGTCGTTCCTGTGCATGAGTCTTCTGGGTCTTGGGGGTCGGCGGAGTCTCTTGGCTACATAGGCATGTGGGACGAGTGAACATGGGTGAACCTCAAATAGGGTTGCGAGTATCGCATATCGTGGCCGCCAAAAACAACGCAAGACTTCGCAGAAAGATTGCTGAAATACTCCTTGAGAGGGGGCCGATGACGAGGATGGCTATGCAGAGCATTTTGTTGAATAGCGGAGAGTTCCGAACTCTACCTAACGACAGTTCGCTCACCGCTATGCTCGCAAAGAACCTACAGATTGTGCAAGTAGGGTATGAGTTGTTGGATTCCGGAGAGGGAGTAAAAACCAAACAGACCATCTATGCGATTGACGAAGAAATCATTCACGACGAAAGCGATTTGATTTACACGCGCCCCTTCTCCACGATGAGCGCACTTGAGCAGACACGCTCAACCGCATGTCCCACATGTAGACAGAGGCGCATAATCAAGGACAAGTGGGCTGAATGCCTTGTCTGCCAGCGAAGGGGTTTATAGGAACATCAGCGTTTCTTCCCGACATGGCAGAGACAAAATACCTCCACAAAGGAAGTCAGCACTACGACTTCAAGAACCCCAGTTATGCTTGCGGTTCCCCTATGGAACACAGACCTAATCTCACAGACGCACAGGCAAAGCGTATGACGCTATGCCCGAAGTGCTTCCCGAAGGCGAAGAAGCCCAAGGAAGAGACGAGGGTCGTCAAGGCGGAGGGTTGGCTATGAA